>Ga0233437_1000908_pt1 | contig 60032 bp, 69 predicted proteins | sample SI_122_August201_FD_182714 | JGI IMG/M metagenome (GOLD analysis project Ga0233437, IMG submission 182714) | Seawater microbial communities from Saanich Inlet, British Columbia, Canada - SI_122_August2016_200_MG | ecosystem: Environmental > Aquatic > Marine > Inlet | place: Canada: British...
TAATATTTCAGTTATAACTGGCAAAGTATTTTTTTGAACTTCATCAGTTAATGTTTCTGAATTTCCCCAATCATCTGTTGCATATATATCATATATTAAACTATCTCCTTCTACAAAACTAGAAGAATCAAAATCATATGTATTTGTTGTTAATACTTCATCTATTACTAAACTATCTCTAGCATTTTTATATCCTTTCAATATATATGAAACTTCAGACGTACCAGTTGGAAAACTACCATCGTGAGTAGCTACAGGCCAATCTATAGTAATTTCATCTGCTGTACTTACAACTATACCAGTTGGTGTTACAGTCCCTTGTAAAACAGGAACTTCATTAATAGTATGTGCTACAGAATATATATCTATATTAGAATCTCCACCTATTGCAGAATTAGCTCTTACTTTATATTGTACTACATCCCCTTCAGAATAAGTGTTAGGTATAACTGCTGCATTTGTCTCGACAGTATCACGCAATGTATAAATACCATCATTTATTTTTTCATATATATAATATTCATCTACTGTATTAAGTTCTATAAAAGGTTCTGGGAATGATAAATTTATATCTTCAACACTATCATTAATAATTAAACCATTTTTATCTATTTCATTATCTACATCAACTGTTACAACGTCTGTTTCTTCAAATGTTGGTATTGTTATAGCATCTCTATAATATATATATAAAATTGGTTCTTGACTAGGATTATTTGTGCCTTCTAATCGTGTATAATTAACATAGGCATAGCTAGATGTATATATAGCAAACCCTGTTAAATTACTATTATTTAAAATATCCGTTAATATGCCATTAGTTAAAGCATTATGTTGTCTATTACCACTATATGGTAAAGAAAAAGTACCATACAAATTTCCTAATGAAGGAGTAACACCAGGAGCTGTTAATAAACCATATACATATAAATTCGTATTAGAACCTTGACCTGCGGCAGTTCTTGCACAAGCAAGACTTACACCAGTGATAATTTTATCACTTAAACTAGAGCGAATATCTGCTAAATCAAACCACATACAACCAGTTTGTAATGAATCTACACCATCATAACTACCTTGTATTGGTTCTTCATTAAAACCACTTCTCCAACTACTATTTCTATATACTCCTATACCAGTAGCATATTTATATGTCCATCCTGTCATTATTCCTCCTATATTACGATATCAATTCCGTAATCGTCCGCTCCTTTCGTTCCTACTTCAATAACCTTTACATCTCCAAGTATCAATCCTACTTGTAACGAAGATCCTTCTTTTTTATTTATTGTTATACTACCGCCAACTTCAAGTGCACTAGTAGGTTCTTCTATATTTATTCCAACTTTAACACTATGAGTATCTTCGCTGTCTTCAAATACAATAACATTATTGCCACTATTACTAATATGTATTCTTAAATAATCATATACACCATTATTAGCAATATTTATTCCACTTAATACATCTTGTGTATAAGCTGAAGATTCAAATAATAGATAATCTTCTGAAGCACTTTTAATTGTTGGTTTTGTAAAACTTATTGATTCACCAGTAATTATCATCCCTTGAGAAAGCGTATCACCATATAACATTATATGAAGATTATCAACAGTCATTCTTTTTCCAGAATTAACAGTTGATAAATATGGAAAACTATCTCTTGTATAGACAGTATCTGGTCCAACTATTTCAGAAGTAGCATTTGGAAATACTCTCAATCCACCATGGAATAAACTAAATCCATCTTCATCTGAAACACTAATTAAATCACTTAATTTTACACTTAAACCTTCTACTTCAGGATTATTACTATCAGCAGCTTCACCATCAGATTGAAAAGCACTATAAAATTTTTGTGGTATATTATCATCTATTCCAGTACCACTATCATCATCTCTATCAATAATCAACCCAGCTATTGCTAAAGTACCAGAAAAGGTACTATCTTCTGTAGCATGTATACTACCAGAGAAAGTTCCACTAGAAGCATATAAATCTCCACCTTGTGTTATTCTAAATGGAGCATTTTCTTTATTATCAGGATTTGTTCCTGCCCAAATACGGATATCGCTATCTGTATCTCCATCATCAGTCATTCCCGCATTTGGTAAATATAATTTACCTTTTAAATATACACTATCACTATATAATCCATATCCACTTAAAGTACCAAATCCATTAATACTATCTACAATACCAGATAGGTTTCCTAAACGTGTTATTGAATTAGTATCTTGTGTTTCGAAGATATCAATAAATGGCCCATTAGCATCTTCTGCAGAAAGTCTGATTCCACAACTACCTGTTTGACCAGCATTAACGACCATTGAATTTTGTAATAGATAATAACTATCATAATCTTCAGTCGTACTTAATGAAATAGTAATAGTTCCTTCTGTATCATTTTTATTTATAATAATACCATCTAAAATTTCTTCAGTTATTACTGATAAAGTATCTTGTAATATTGCTTGTATTTTAACTTGTGCATCAGTAGTCCATAAAGAATTATTTGTATTAGCTAATTCTATAATTAATTCATTGTTTATAATTAATACATTATTTTGAACTATAAAAGCTGGTGATACATATAATTCACCACCAATCGAATTTATTTTTTCATATTCAAATACTGCAGCTTTTAGTTCACCACGTATTGTTGCATTACTAAATTCAGTACTACCATCAGCACTTATACGCCATCCAGACACATTTGAAATATAATTAGTAGAACCAATATATCCTAAAGTATCTCCTCCAGCATTAGCAATAGTAATATCACCCACCGATAATGAACCTGTTAATGCAGCACTATCAGCTTCTAATGCTCCTGTTAAAACTAAACTATTAGTATATAACATTCCATCATCATATAATCTAAAATCTGCTGTATTATAATTACTATCTGAAGCACCAGACCATAATCTTAAATTTGCACCCGTTATAGGATCTAAGAAAATACTATCTTGCCCAATTAGACCTGTGTTATAATAGCTACCAGAAATTTGTTCTCCAAGATACATATTACCATATATCCAAGCATTTTCATCTAATTCTATAGAACTACTAAAGATCTTTCCTTGTTTATTAATATAAAATTTACTTGTTGTAGGATCGAATAAAGCAGGTGCTACTGGCTCAATACCATTAATCCAAAATACTATTGTATTTTCATCATTATAAACTAATCCAGCTTGATATTCTTCACCAATAAATAATTCTGTTAATGTACCACTTATAACATTAATATTACCTGTAATATCAACATTATTTGCAGTTAATAATCCGCCACCTGTAATTTGTAAAGCAGCAGAAGTTTTATCATATACATCATTTTCATTTGGAGCACCAGCCCATATTACAACTTCTTCTTCCAAATCAGTTTCAATTGTACCACCATAAAAGCCAATATATCCATTAACTCCTATAGTTAAAATTTCTTCTATAGAACCACTATTTGCATGTATAATACCATTAAAAGTACCATCAGTTGCAGTGATACTACCAGTAATAATAGCATTACTAGCTATTAAACTACCATCTTGTTTAACAATAAATGGAGAATCTGTATAATCATATTCTTCTCCTACATAACTGGCACCAACCCATAATCGTATAGATTCATCTTCTGCACCCGCCCCTGTTAAACCAGCATTATTATCATCAGTTCCTACTTGTATTGTTTGAGAAAGTAATAAATTACCATCACTAGTAGATCTTAAGGTAATATCCCCATTCTCATCTAAAAGTTGCATACCATAATAAGTAACAGCATCAACATCAAATTGTCCAATTTGTAATCTTAATTCATCATCTTTATATATCATAAGTCCATCTGTCGAACTTAATTGTACTACATCTCCTTGAAAGCCTAATGTTAATCCATCCCAATCTAATTTTAAATCATAAACTGGATCTCCACCAACATCTACACTTCTTGAGAAACCTAACCCTTCTTCATTAAACTTAATCCATTTAGTAAAATCAGTATCTCCACCCGCAGTCTGAGCGAAAGCAAATAATCCTTCATCATTCCAAGTAAATCTTACTTGATTCCCAGAATAAATATTTACTTTACTAACATCTAGTTGTCCTAATGTCATAAGAGAAGCATTAATACCTTTAGGAGTAACGCCTGTATGCCATATACGATTACCTGTTTCGACATCTATACTATCTGATAAAAAGATACCTCCACCAATAATCGAAACCATACCTGTGACACCATTCGCATAAGGATAAGTATTCTCAATTTGAAGACCATCATTATCCATTGACATATTAGAAGCAATACCTGTTCTAAAAGCTATATCATTTTCATCTAAACTAGCTTGTAAAATAGAAGTATCAATTTGATGCAATGGTGTAATGGCAGTAGCCGCTCTCTCATAAGATGACCCTCTAGTTTTAATTGTCTCACCAGCGGCAACCATACGTTTAAATAAATCTTCAAACTTTGTTTTATAATTTTGTATCGTTATTTTTGTATCTTTAGGTGAATCTAAATTGCTTTGTATTGATGAAATTAAACCTTTAACTCCATTAAAATGCAATTCATTATCGTTTATTCTAACTATCTGCCCAACTGAAGGAGTGTAATGTTCTTTGTCTGTAAAGCTAGAAATATCATGCACATCTACTTTATAACTTACATTAGGTACTGAAGAATTTAACATTACATCTACAGCATCTAAGTAAAATTGTGTAACAGCACGATTAGTTTTATAAGTTACATCATATGTATTATCTACATAAGTAACATTATTATTAATTTTTAATGTGACATAAAAGCCACCATCCACACGACTAATATTATAATCATTAAATTCACTAACTGTATCAGTATTCAAAACATCATTATGCTCTACAGTAATTGAGGAAGAAATGATATTGGTATCACTAATTAAAATACGTTTTGTATTTAATGTATAAGCTGTAGTTGGAGCAATTGTTACCGCAGAATTAACATTTGTATCACCAATTTTAAATACATGGTCTGTTAATGTTAAATTCTTATCTAATAATACTACAATAGGGTAAGATTGTACTGCATGATATTTAATGCAAACTTTATAATGAGCATCAAATAAAAATGTTTTTACATGCTCTACCCCATCAATATCTGTCCAAGTATCAGTGATTATTAAATCTTCAGGATCGAATATATCATCTACAAACATACCATCGAGAGAGATATAAGGATAATATACTTGTGTTAATTCAACACCACTATAGTAAAATGGTTCAAACTCTCCAAGCAAAACATTAGTATCTTCTAATGCGGCAATAGTGTCACTATTATTTACTGGGCTCACACTATAATCACTACTCTGCCATGAACCTTCCTTTAGATAATAACCCATGTCATTATCAAAAGCAGTAATAAGTGTTTCTTTCTCTGAAATTAGAGTGTCGTACTCAGCATCATAATATTTGATTTTAGCATAGACTTCACCATCAACTGCGGCAGAATCTGTTGTATCGCCTAATATGATATTAACTGTTTCTATTTGAGTTATTAAAGATTCTAATAAGTCAGTATAAGTTGTTAATTGATTATTATAATAAGAAAATAAGTCATATGTGTAAGTTAAATGTACATAATCATCTTCTGATACTCCAGCAACACCTATTTTTAATATATAACCATATTCATCTAATATTTTAAAACCAGTATTAATTGTGCCTTCTTCTATTGTAACAGTATCATTTATAGCGCCTTGTTTTATAGGTTCTACATATAAAGTACCATCTTCTGATTTAACCTGAACTAACTCTTTTGTTTGTGTTAAAATATGAGTATCTAAAGATGCATCTATTGTTGCTACTTTATCATTTGAATCATTTATAACATCTTGTGCGGCAACCCTTCTATCTTGCAAACTAGCTAATTCAGTTTCTTTTTTTATTCTAGTATTATCTACGTCATAATAATTATTTAAGTTCGTAGCAATAGCTAAATTCTTAGTACGTAAAGCAGTCTCAAAAACAATTACATTACTATATTTTTCATAAGATAACAATCCTGTTTCATATAAATAATCAAAATTCAAAATGAAGTTATCAGCATTTAAGTTTGCATCTGCATTTGCTATAGCAATATATCCATCATCTGCATATTGACTCTCTATAGGTTCAACATACATTTTTGTAATTAAGTTTTTTGATTCAATTGTTTTAGATAGACTTTTCAAATTAGAACGATAATTAATTTCTAATTCACTATCTGTTAAATTATCTATTTTATAAATAACCTCTCTTCCTGTTATAAAGAAAGGTTTATTCGTATTTTCATATTTATAAATATATTGAGGAAATACTTGAAAAGCCTCAGCAATATCTTGTGTAATATTATATTTATTACTATTCGATATTTGTAAGAATCTTTCTTTCTGAATTAGAGAAGACTGTCCTCCTGAAATATACTCATCGCCATCTAGAACCCAGCTGGTGTTATAGGTCTTCTCATAAATAACGTCGTCATCTCCATTGAGATTACTTATATCGACACTATAAGACCATTTGTCACCAGTGGGAAATACACGGTCTAACCAAAAATTAATATTTGGAGTAATTGTAGATTCAGTTTCTTCTTCTTCTAATAATAATATATCTTCATTTAAAGTTAATTGTTTGCCAATTTTACTTAGTTCGTAAACAGCTAGACTTTCACACTCTACCTTCATAATTAATTGTAAATTCTTACGCTCTTCTGAAATTTTAGAAACGACGAATTCAAAGATTTCCTGTGTAGAGGTTGACTTGTCATAAATAACTTTAATTTTTTGTTCATTAAGTAGCTGACGTAATTCATCAGTTTTACTATACCATAGTGGGTTTTCAATAAAATCTTGTGTTGTATTATCATAATATTTTAATGGTATACTAAAAGCAAATTTAATTTGACCATTTATATTATTTGTTAAAATTGGATTTGTAATTTGTCCTTTGAACTCTATTTCAGAATTTCCTAAAACATGAAGTAATATATCTTCATGAGTCCAAAGTGATATTTCATATCTACGTTTCTCCATGTTCCCTCCTTTTATATATAACTATATTGATATGTGATTTCTAAAGCATTAAGAGTACGATCACATGTAAATTCTTGTGTATCTAATTCATAGCCGCTATTGTCATAATATCCCAATCCTGTATCAAGAAGTAGGAATTCACCATTATGTACATCACTAATCAAAGCAGATACCGCCGTTGCAGCAACTATTTCTGTATCTATATCATCTGCAATTCTAGGTGTTGTCCCTTCCATTGTACATTCTATGTTATTACTATCTAATAATATAGTCCATGTTGTTGTTACTAAAGCTTCTATACTATCTAACTTATCATCATATGAAAAATCACCTGTGACAGTTGCATTAACTATTAATAATATTGATTCTTTTACTTCAGAGTCTAGGTTTTCTCTTAGATCGTCCATTACAGCATCTTTGTTTGCATCCCATGTCACATCAGTATAATTTCCTAATATATCTAGTGCATAGTCAGCATCCGTGAATATACGTGGCTGACTTAAAATAATTTCTTTACTATTTTTATCATTTGTAATTGTATAATCTGTCCATGTTAATACGTGGTCAGTAAAGCTAGGTGTTAAAGTGAATTGTAGATTTGCTTTTGCTATATTAGTACCCGCATTATACATAATAAAACTAGTAGTATTAACTGGGTCTAAATTTTTAACCTGACTCACAAAATTCCCTTCGGGTATAAATACATTTGCTGGCAACCAAGTTAATAATGGTATGCGAGATTGTAAAAACCAACTTCTATCCGCTAATACATTATCATCTGCAAAGTAGCTATAATCAGTATAGGCTTTAGGATCATATGCAATAAAGTTTAATGTCATATCACCAGCGTATTTGACCTCATCAAATGTTCTAGCACCAATAGTAGTTTCCGTATCAAATGGCGTAAATGTACCTTGTATTTTATTAGCTAATACAACATAATAATATTTATAATCAGTTTCATAAAAAGTTAATTTACCTACCTTACCAACACTAAAATGCTGTATAAAATCAGATAATTGTAATCCAGTCATGCCATCTGTTCCTATTTTGATTTGAAACGTTTGTTCCTTTATTGTACTACCCCAATATTCACTTTCATTTTTACCAGCAATTTGAGTTGCTATATTGGTAAATTGCGGTGTAATTATAAAAGGTAGGCGACTACCATTTAAGATACCCGCCAAACCAAATTCAGTAATACTACGTTCATCAAAAGAGAAATCAATAAATTCTTGATTTTGAATTCCTGTTAAATCCATTCTTCCCTCCTATAAGCTACGAGTAACTACTCGATTACCAGTGCTTTCAGCAACTTCTAATAAAGTTTCTTTTAGCTTGTCTGTTATATTTTCAACATCATAATCATTTGCAATATTTGCATTTTCAAATATAATATCTATGTCTAATGTTGTTCCACCAATATTTTTCGCATTTGCTAAATATTTGGTAGCGTTTGCTAATTGTTCAAATAATTGACCTTGTTTATCTAAAGCCTGACCATTTAAATAATCTATATTAGTAGAATCATATCCTATTGCATTTTGCGGTGATAAATCTGTTTTTATGTCCTCTATTCCTTTTGTGCCAAAACTACGTAACCATTCAACAAATTTCTGAAAAATACTTGTTTCTCGTGAATTAAGTACTGTCTCAGGTTTATCTTTAGTTCCATGCAACATAGCAAATCCAGTTTTATCTACTAAACCACCTTCTTTATATCCATATATCTTAAATTTTTCTTTAGTGTTAGGACCAACTATTCCATCTGCCGAAACATTATTGTCTCTTTGGAATCGTTTAACTGAACCTAATGTTTCACTACCAAAATCACCATCTGCACCATAACGAGGTAAGTCATAACCTAGTGCTATTAATGCTTTTTGTAATGCTGTTACACTAGCACCTTTTTGACCTGACTTAATCAATCCACTCAATGATGATACTTGTCCTTCACCAGAGGGTCTTCCACCAGTAGCAGGTGGATCAACAATAATACTAGGATCATTAGATTCATCGCGAGGGTCGTTTTTATCTTTGGCATTTTTTTCTGCATCATCAAATGCAGTGCCATCCATAAGTGCTTTAGCTGCTTCAATTGTCTTGCGTAGATTTTTTAAATACTCTTCTTGCTGTTTAGCACTTAACTCCAAGTATTCTTGAGAATTAGTTTTAATAAAGTCTAAAATCATTTCATCAGTTTGAGTCATTAAATTATAAACTTCATTCCAATATAATTCCATATTATCTTCTTTTAAACCACGTAATTCTTCCAATTGGTCTATTTGATCTTGAATAGCATCCTGTTCCGCACTAGAAGCTTCACGAATACGATCTATTTCATCTTGTCTAGTTGTATCGCTAAGCTCTTCCTGCTTGTCCTTTAATTGTTGTTCTAAATCAGCAACCTCTTTTGCATATTTACCAGAGGTATCTCTTTTTAATAATGCTAGGCGTTTTTCTAAATCATTTTGCTCATCTTGAGAACGTTGTTTACTTCTCATATTTTGCTCTTTTTCTAAAGAGGATTCTAATGAACTTAGATATTTCTCATTTGATTCTTCGCGCATAGCTAATTCTTTTTCAAGAATTTTAATTTTTTCTTGCTCTGCATCTTTTAAAGCAGATAATACTTGTTGCTCTGCCTCAATTTGCATTTCAGTTAGCTCTTGCAAGTTAGCTGCTTGTTGATTAATTAAATCTTCTAATGCATCTGATAGTTCACTAACAGAATCAAATAATTCTACATACTCATCTATTGCTTTTTGTATACCATCACCAAGTTCTTGATTACCGCCAGTTGCTTCCATAATTGCATCATAATCTATTTGTAATGTATCACCTACAAAGTATAAGTATCTACCATACTCTGCATTTAATTCACCTTTTAAATTTTTTAGATATTCTTGTTGTGCTTCAAGAAGTTCACGTTTTAGTTTTTCTTGTTCTTGAAGACGAATATTCTCTTCAAGTAAAGAAGCAGCATAAGCACGACCACCACTAATATTTTTACGTTTAGCCTGTAAATTACTAATCTCTTGTTCTAATGTGGCAATACGTTTTAAATAATTAAACCATTTATCTAATTCTAATAAATATTCTTTAGCAGCATCTGAGCCTCCACTACCAGAACCTTCCTTTGTTAAATCGCTAAGGTCTAGTTCTTTTAGTGCTTGTAAAGCAAGCATTTGACCATTGATACTACCTATTGCCTCACCTATTCCACCCAACTCTTTAATCGCTAGAGCAAAAAGTGAATCATCAATTGTTACAGATTCGCCAAATAATCCTTCAAGTGGTGTACCGACATATCCTCCAGAAGCAGACCAAGATTCATCTATAGCAGAGCCGTCAAACCTAGGTTGTGCAGGAAGTGAGATAACTGTACCATCTTGCATTGCAACAATTTGTCTTGCAGCTATATTAGCTGATCTTGCTATGCTATAATATCCAGCTACTACTTTCTTAGCATTTGCTAAAGCAGTTTTAGTTGCTAAAACATCAGCATCCAAACGGTTATTAGTAGAGATTTCTAAATTAGTATTTTCGTTATCTAATTTATCTAAATAAGCTTGTAAATACTCATCTTGATTCGCTATCCCCGCTTCATCTAATTCTTTTAATATAGCAGTTTTTGCATTAGCTACTGTAACTTCATGTTCGGCTAGCGCTGTAGCCATCTTTGCCTTTTCATTTCCAGTTAATCTACTATTTGTTAATTCTGCTTTTATTGCTTCATATTGACCAACTAATACAGCACGTCTAGCCTTTAATTCTATAATTGCACTTTCTATAGCCGCATCACTTTTTATTTCTTCACCATTCATGAAAGATTTAACAACTGCTTCATCTAATTTAATTTGTCCATCGGCAGTCTTTTTAGCATTTTTTAATATCCCAGGATATTCCTGTGCATATTCTAATGCTGCTTTTGCACCAAGAACATTTTTAGAATTTGATATTTCTTGTAATTTAGTAACTTTTTCTAGACTTTTAGAATAATCATCAATAGAGCTTTGAATAACTTTAAATGGATCAAAGATTTCAAAATTCATTGTATCATTAAATACTTTTGCTTCTTCAACCATAAACCCTAATTCATTCTTTGCCTGTTCGAGTACTAATATTAAACTAGAACCTACATCACTTTTAGCAAATGTTTCATGATCCTCTTCGGTTGCCCCATCAAGTATATCTATTTCTTTTTCTAAATTAGCTACAGTCTCTTCTTGTTCAGTTATCATATATTGTCTTTTCTGATTTTCAAGTTGACTATATTTAGCCATTAGCATATCAATTGATTGTCCAACTAATTCATATCCATTTATAGTCATTCTAAAATCTTCTTCTGTTACTAATCCAGTATCAGTTAATGTAGTTCTATCACCAATAGTTAAACTTCCTGTTGTATTACGTTCCTGAAGTTCTACACTAGTTTTTAATAGTTCTCTACTTTTTGTTAACCCTTCTTCTAGAGTTTTAGTATCTCTTACTGCTAAATCTATTTTATCTAAATAATCATCAAATACTAAAGCTGTAAGATCTTCACCTAATAATTGAGTTAACTTAGATTGTGCTTCAGTTACAGCAAAAACATCTGTTGGATCTATATTCAAAAAGATATCATTTATAGCATCTTTATTTTTCTCACCTTCTGAACTTCTTATTAATGTTAGATATCCTTCTAAGTATGCTTTTGCTGCTTTAGCTCCAGCCTCCTGATTCTCTTCAGTAAACGCATCAAGAATATCACCTTGTTTTCCAACTAGGGTGCTTCTTTCATCTAACGTTAATTCCATAGGCAATTCTAAAATTTCATCAGAACCTAATAGATCACTAATTATTTTTTGCATAGCATCTTGTTCTTTAAATTTAGCTTCAACTTCTAAATTTAGTTGAATCAATGCAGCATTTAATAATTCATTATTTGTACTATCTATTTGTCCTAATAAACCATCAATACTTTCTTTAGTAAGTTGATTATAATTTCCAGCAAGAACTTTATAAAGATCCTGTTCCTCACCTTTAGATATATTGCTTTGCTCTAATATTCCTGTTAAATCCCTACTTAAATCTACTATATTACCTTCTGCAGCCTTTTGGTTACGTTCAGTTATTCTTTTAGCTTTATTACCATTAATGCGTTTATCCCCAATTTCATCTTGTAAATTAGTAGATAAAATATTAGTGAATATATCTTCTAGTCCTTTTAAATCTGCAAATTCTTCAACATCTTTATTATTTGAAAAAGCTAGACTAACTGCGTCTCCCATACTAGTCATTAAAGCATTATCCATTTGTTGCTTTTCAATTCCTAGCTCTTTTTGACGATCACTATATAATTCACTAAGTTCTCTATAAGACTTCAATCCTGCATCAGTTAAATTTGTAATTCTTATAATAGCGCCTTCTGAATTTTTTTGTATTAGTTGCTGCTTAGTGTCATCATATGGATTCTCTCTAATGTCAGCTGTAGAACCAAGTACTTTTTGAATGTCCTCTGTTCTATTGTCACTTCGACCAGCCGCTTCTATCAATTCTAAGTTATCAACTATTTTTTGCTCATAATCACCAAAAGTACCAAACTTTATCTCAATTTTATTACTTCCTATATTGTAATCTTGTCTAGTGCTCTTAGCTTCTTTTCCTAAACTATCTATACGATCAATATTTGTTACACTTGCTTGTTTTAAAGTTTCTTGTTCTTTTGCTTCATTTAACCTTTCCCATGCATCTGCAGCATGTCCAGCTAATCGTGCATCTTCATCTAAATATTGAATTAAAGTAGGATACTTAGTAGTTATTTCATCAATTAATGTAACTAGCTCTTCTTTTTTTTCATTACTTCCATCTTGTGCTTTAATTAAATTATTATAAGCCATTTCAAGAGAATTAATTTCACCTAGTTCCTTTTTAGATATCTCAAGTTTAGCCTGTGATTCCTGTAATCTTTTTGCTGCTTTTTCTGCTCTATGCTCAGCTATTTTTATAACAAAAGAAATTGCACCAATTAATGCAGTTGCAACTCCAATCCATATAGAAGCTTTAGATAGCAAGCTAGTAAATTTTCCAATAAATTTACCAGCGGCATTACCTGCAGCACCAGATAAACCCTTAGCATTTTTTTTACTTTTTAATTGATTCTTTTCAAATTCTGTTTGTATTTCAACAGGATTACGTTTAGCATATCTTTTAAACCATCCTATTAATCTTCTAAATTTACTTTTAGCTATAGCATCACTTTTATCTTGGGCTTTAGCTGCCACTGGTGCTATAGCAGACATTCCACTTTGTACACCTCGTATAATTCCTACAACAAAATTCTTAATCATTGACGAACCAAAGACTAATAATAATGCACTAATAGGAAGTGGCATCTGATTCAAGAAACCTAAAATTGCACTTAAAGAATCAATTATAAACTTAAAAGTTTCGGCATTGGCAATCTTTAAATATAATTCTTGAAATGCGTTAGATAGTTGATTAATCTTACTTTCTAAACTATCTAGTGTTTTATGAAATTGTATTGCAGATGCTCCAGCACTATTTTCAGCTAAACCAACTAGTTCCATAGTACGTTCATAATCATTCATTAACGCTAAGAAACGAGATTGCTGTCTAGTACCAGCCGCAGATGTCGCTATGTATCTTTGAGTAATATTATCTAATGTACTCCATTTTTTTGATAGTTCTAAGAAAACATCATCTAAATCCTTAAATTGACCAGATGTATTTCTTAATGATACACCAACTGATTTCAATGCTTTATCAACGGAGTTGACATCTACCATTTCACCATCAACTGGCTCTAATTCGTCAGCACTCTTAGTTAATTGTTGGAAACGAGCTATAATAGTTTTCATAGCAGTACCAATATTTTCTGGTGCTTCACGAGTTACCTCAATCATTCCAGCCAAGAACGCAGACGTTGTTGCTATCTCCATACCAGCTGATTTAGCGATTGAAGCAGTTTTAGTTAATGAATAAGATAATTCTTCTGTACTAACAGCAGCGTTCGCTGATAGATTAGAGAATATATCATTAACCATGTTAGCTTGTTCTAATTCTAATTTAAAACCATTAAGAGCGGCTGTCATATAATTTGTTGAAGTAGCGTAATCTAATCCAGCAATTCTAGCCATTTTAATAGTTTCTGTTGTAAGTTGCATAACTTCATTTGTTTCTTTACCTTGTTGATAGTAAAGTTTTGAAGTAGCATAAGCTCCTTCAACTGTCGAACCTAAACGAGTAGCTAATTTATTATAAGCCCCTATATTATCCCATAAGTCCGCTGCAGTCATATCAGTAACTATTGCTATTTGTGTTATACTTTTATCTAAATCTTTAATATTATTATAAGCTGTACGTATAGTACGAGAAAGTAATAAATATGCTTGTGAAAATCCAAAAATACGTTTAATTGTATTTGTGGCATTAGCAAACTTAGCTTGTTGTTCATTTACTCGTTTAATTTCTTCAGAAGTTTCATTAGCTGCATGACCATACCCTTTTACTCCATTACTAAGTTTTTGTAAATCACCTGTAATTTCCTTAGTATTGTCCATGCCTAAATCAACACTTTCTTGTTCTAGTTGTTGAATTCTATTTGTAACATCCATGATCTCTTTTTCAACTTCATTCATGGAATCAGCAGTGCTATCTTGTGCTAAATTAAAATCTTTTAGTGCTTTAGTAGCGACTGCATACCGTTGAGTTAATTTAGTATATTCTGCTCTATATTCAACGATATCTCTTTTACGATCATCAATTTTAGTATCTACTTTCTCTGGATCTTTAAAACGCTTATCTACCTTTACTCCTTGTTTTTGTAAATCAGCAATATTCTTTTCCGTAATTTGTCCAGTTTCTTTAATTTCATTTTGTATATTTTTAATAGCTGCTTCAGTTTTTGTCATAGAAGCTAATGTAGCCTGGTCATAACCAGAAAGCTCTTGTTTAAATTGATTTATTTGTCCCTGTAAACCACCTACAATTGCTTTTGCATCTTTCCAAGCTTTTACAGTATTTGCATTTACCCCTATACCAGCAGTATCTCCAACACCTTTTCTTAACAACCCTTTTTTTTGTTGTTCAAAAATAGCTTTCTTTTTATCACCAAGTTTTGTTAAATCAGTATTTAATTTTTTAATAGTTTTAGCATTTGGACTATACTCAATAAAATCAGTTTTAGAAATTTTATTCATTTGTTTCTGTATTTTACCAATAGAATTTTCATATTTTTTAAATGCTTTTTCTGCTCTACTTACGTCAGCTAAGCTAGACATACCTTGGCTTAGAATTGCACGTAATGCTTGTGCATCTTTCGTTGCATTTTGTAATTCAAGGCTTAATTTACCTTTTGCTTTATTACCAATCTTTAAATTTTGTAATTTCTTACCTAAGAGGTCAATCGTACTCAACATGCCTTTTGTATCAAAATTACCTTTAAAGTCAATTATATGTTTGTTTGCCATTTATTCCTCCTATGTTAGTAATTTACTAAATTCCGTAACATTCATTTTTAATCTCATTGATAAACTTATTTTTTGTTCATAAGCTTTAAAAGCTGATGCACCAAATTTATAAATATTATTGGAATATAAATCAGTTTGTCCACCAATTTTTTGTTGCTTCTGGGCTGGTGTTAAAGTTCTATCATATGCACGCATTTTTAAAGTTGCAAGATTCGTAACTGGTCCAGCATCAGGGTCTTCACTCATGAACGCTTTCCCTAAAATATTTTGTGAATTATGAAAACTACCACGAATACCACCAGTATTTGTAACACCCGTTTTAATTTGTTTATTAACTACTTTTTTTATATGTTCTAATATCCTATATATAGGTACAATTTCTTTGCCTAATACAAAGAAATATCCTGCCATTGCTGTTTTACTTGACTTCTGACCAAGGAACTCAGATTTAATAAGTTGAAAACGATTACTCATTGGAATTGAACTATCAAAGATATTTGCAGTTCCTTGCATAATCCACAATCCCGCAGTATAGTTTAAAATTTTCATAATATCTTCATAAGTTTTAAATTTATCTCTTGTTAAGTTTGCTTTCTCAAAAACATTACTTTTAAAATCAAAAGAGCCAAATTGTTCGAAATGCAAAATATTATATAAATCAAATAATAATTTATTAATACTGTCATCTTCTACTATTCTACTATTAGTATCATCCATAATAGTAGATAAAAATTTTCTGATACTACCTTTGCCAGGACTATTAACACGTAAATTAATACCACTACTGTCGCCAGAAACATTTACGTTTTTAACACTTATTGTAATTGGTATTGTAATACTACCAAGAGCAACATCTGTTTTTACATGTTTAGAATAAACTACTTCTTTACTCTTTTTATTTTTTCTTGTGATATCATATTTACCTATTACCTTATTTTTAATTAAACCTTTACCCATATTTATAAAATTACCGACCATAGCTGTTGTAATTTCACCGATAATTCCTTGGTAATTTGCATAGGATGGAGTTTTATTATTTTTGCCAAATAACATATTGCCTAATAATTTTCCTTCCTTTCCATTTATATGCGCAAAACTTGTTTGTATAGCTTCTTGCAAAACTAATTGATCTCTATCTGATATTTTATTAACACCTGTATTTATTTTTTTTATTATTTCTTGTATATTTACTTTAGCTTTGGTTTTTGTTTCACCACTAATCGCTGTAAAATTTTTACCTGAACCACTAGCACCATAAGCACTTAATAATTCTTTTTTAACATAACTACCAATTATTTCTCCATAATCTCTATATTTATTATTAAATTCTTTGCAGAAAATTATTGGAGAACTATATCCTATTGCTTTTGCAGATTCAAAAGCTAGGTTTCTAGCACGAGCAATACTAGTATCTAACATAGTTATTAGTCCGCTATTTTTAATATCCGCTGATTTCATAGTGCTTTCTGAAGTTCTATAATTCTCTACATTACTATGTAAATACATATTCGCTTTACTCATCTTTTCCTCCTATAAAAAAAAAGGTTGACTTATAACAAGTCAACCTTTATATTAAGAATCGTTATCTATATCTTCTGGCAATTGCATCATTTCCATGGTAGCAGAAGAACTATTTGGTGTACGCCCAGGCATAGCAATCACATTAAATACATGTATTATTGGTGTCGCTTTACTACCTAATTGTAAATTCAAATTACTTATAATTTTAACTTTTGGCATAACAATAATTCCCGTTTCATTTACTCCTCTATCAGGAGTAATATAATATCTACCTTCAAATGACAAATATTCAGAGATTCTATTTTCATCTATAACAACTACATTAAGGTCTCCCTCGTATTCGTAGGTATAATGAACTAGTACTTCTTTATTTGCATTGGCGAGACCACAATCAATTTCAGTACTTGAGAAAGTACCTGTAATTTTAGATATCCCACTACTTATATCATATACAAAATGAGGCTCTGTTATAATACAAGTTTTGTCTAAAGTTCCTACTCCACTCGCATCTAAAATTATTTCCTCTCTTTTGCTTAAATAAGCACTTTCATTAGTTGGGCTTTCTAATAATTTAGCATTTGTTAAAAATACTAATCCCATTTCACTAATTAAACCATTATTAAATTGCATTTGCATAGGATCATGTTCTTCCCACATTATACGTGCCTTATTACCTTTTCCACCGCTCGCAGTTGCAATTTTTGTTGGTTCACTAATATTACTTAATTGTATATCATCAAATGACAATATTGTTTCACCAGGCTCATAAACATATTCACCTACCCTCATACTTACTGTAGCTTTAAACACAGCACTGTATAACTCTTTCATCCCGAAAAAATCACTTGAAATTTCCATTCCTTTTCCTCCAATTAAAAAAAGGGTTGCCCGAAAGCAACCCCTTATTTATCATTCAATTCTTTTCAATTAAACAACGTCATGTTTAATTAACATCATCATGTTATTATTCGCATCACGTAATACACGTAAAGTCATATCAAATACAGATGCGTCACCTTCAGACTCCATTGTAAGAGTACTTTCAGAACTTATTTTTGCTCTTGGAATAACAAGTTGGAATTTTTCATCCGTACCAAGAGTATTTCTTATCAATGTATCACCGATAACTTTGTAAGTTCCTGGGAAATGAGCTGCATCAATAGTAATAGTATATGAGTCAGTTCCTTCAGTACCTTCAGTAACAACATCCCAGAAGAATATCATTAGGTCATCTGGAGCACCATCTGTTCCCATAGTAAGAACTTGAGTAGACATAGCTGCCGTCATTGATCCACGAACACCAGTTGTTAAATTATGGAATTTAATTGTTGAGCCATCAAGTGGTGGATTTGTAGCTACGAAAGTACATGTATCTCCTGCTGCCACAGTGATCTTTTCAACCATGCGAACTACACCGTCTGTATCACCAGCTTCTACTGCTGCTGCACCATATAGAACTCCTAATGAAGCAGGTGTCATTAAAGCATCTTGTAGAGTTAGAGTAATTTCTTTACCATAATCCCAAATGATTAGTGGTGGAGCGCCTTTTCCACCCTTGGCTTCTGTTTGCTCACTTGTAGTTTCAATTGTAGATACTTTCAAAGAATCTAAATATAATACTACATCGTTGATAGACACGCCAAGACGTGTGTCTGCTGCTAATGCAATAAATTGTACATCAGCTACTTCTTTAATCCCATATTGTGTTAAAATATTTTGAGACATTAAACTTTTTCCTCCTATTTTTAATCTTTTATTGGGATATTATTAACCCAATGTCTTATTTTATCTTCACTGATTTTTGCACCAGCCAAAATTGCTTGAATAGCAGATTGATAATTTTCTTTCATCTGCATACGTTGTAATTGGTCATAAAAAGCATAATAAGGGGTCTCCCAAATATTGTTAATATTCATACCAATTCCACCTACTGCAACACTACCAATTAAATCAGCAAAATCCATCGTAGTGTTGTTTTTCTTTTTTTTAAGTTTTTTTAAAATTCTCTCTCGTTCTTTAAACTTTTCTGCTAGGTCTCTAGCGCCTGCACTTCCAGGATTTAACTTACGTACTTTATCATCTAAACAATTCTGTGTCGCAACAATAATTTGAAAATTATTAAAATTATCTTTTGTAATTACTCTCTTTTCAGAGGGTTTACCAATTATTATACTTCCTAAATCAGTTACTATTCGAATTTTTTCATTAATTACTAAGTATAATGCTTTTGTAAATTCATTGAGGAAGACAATGTTATTTTTGCAATAGAACATAATATAGTCAAATATATGATCAAAGTGTTCTTCCTTATCTTCATTTAAATCCTCTATTGAAAGCAGTAATAAATGTATACTCTGAAAAACTGTTTGATATGATTTTATTGCTATATCATTTAAAGTCATTGGGTGAATAAGACAAATATCTTCAAATTCAATGGGTAACCCTCGTAATAACTTTAATCTACTTATATCAATTTTGCTCGATTGATCCATATACCATACTGAATCCAGCTAATTCATCATAAGGGACAACTAACTCTGCGCCTTGTGAAGTAACTGTTCCTATACCATTTAGTTTGTACCCTTCAAACATTTGGTCTATTTCTTTCATAATAAGATAAGGTCTTTGTGCATTAGCGTCTATTCCCCAAGTTCCCTTAGGACAATATACATCAAATGCTATTAGATTTAAAAGATAATTTGTATTATCATCTAATCTATTAAACTGAGGGAGTCTAACAACTACCTTAGATTCTTGATCTTTACTATCATCAACAAAAGGCTCTAATATAATATTAGTGCCTAATACTTGTTCTATTTTATATGTATTTCCATTTTGTAATACTTCTCTACTAGTATCTTTTAATAATCTAATTAGAGTTTGATTTGTTAATAATCTATTGCTGATACGAACCATTGATATACCAGCAGCTTCATATTTATTCATTCAACCACCTACCATAATGATTCTATATTTATTACTTTTGTTGCAACTTCTTCTTCGTCAACTAAAGCACGCAAGGTCACTTCACCAGTGCCATATTCTTCAGCAGTTAAAGTGTAAGTGCTACCAACTAACGTTAGTGCGACTAAAGCTGTTGTATCTAATGTTATAGAATAAGTAACGCTTTCAATTACGCCATTATTCTTTTTAACTAAAGTATATGTATCTGATAAACTATTACGTAAATAAGCATCACCTACTATAGTATAAGTTAATCCGTCATCAATGACAACTTCTGCGGCAAAAGCTTCAATAGTAAATGTAGCAGTTACTAGATTATTATCATCTAATGTAACAGTACCTACTGTAGTTCCAACTGCATTTAAAGTTATAGTATCGTTAGATACACTGGCGATTGATACATCTGCTATACTTATAGTATAAGCACTATCTATTAATTTACCATTTCTGTAAATATTCACATTCACATCTACTGTATCTGATACATTACCTATAATAGCAGAACCATTTTCTACTTCAATAGTAATAGTATTTAGTTTATGATTATCTGCAATATCTGTAGATGAGCTATCAATATTTGGATCTAACTCTGTTAACTCAGCAGTAACATATAACAAACCACTGGTAGTTATACGATCTACATGTTGTATTTCATAAACCTCATCTTCTATCATAAGTCGATTTTTATTCTTAATATTACATGATGTCATTAAAAAGCGTACTAATGCTGTATTGTTGTCAAAATATGTGCCATTATTGGTTGCAGAATTGAGTCTTGTAGAACTATTACGTGCACCTAAGACATACATATCAGTACTATTTAATACACCTTGATTATCAATGTATTGTACAGAATGATTTACTTTTAGAATTATAAATATTTGATAAGCATCCTTTGTTTGTGTTACTTTATCAAATACTATCCATTTATCATCTAACCATGTAATTATACTACCAACTGATAGTGTAATATTATTAGAAATCATTAATTTTTGTGTTACTTTATTTTCATCTTCTTTATTCTTATGGATAACGCATGGATATCCTTTATTACTTAAATAAATAATCTCCTTATTAGGAGATTGACTTACAAATTTTTCAAATTGATTAGCGACTTGAGTTTCAATTCGCTCTTGTGGATTTTTCCCATAGTGATTTACTTTTCTCTTATATTCTCCGAAAAAATAATTATCAGCCATCGAGATCACCTACCAAATTAAGACATTCGAAAATTACTTTTCTAAAATATGGGTAAGATAAGAATTTTAATGCACTTAGCTTTCCATATAAAGCCCAATACTTTTTCTCATCAAAATTACCTTCTAGAGCTAATAGTTCGATAGAAATTGTATCTAAAAATTTTTCCCACTGTCCTTTATTTTCATATTCACATAATAAACCATAAATTCGACCTTTTAATTTATCTTTATATATACTAACTCCAATTACTGGAATCATTGGTCTTTACCAACTAGAGTACCAAAATCAAAAGCTTTTCTATGATATGTGTTTAGGTCTTTTTCAAATTTTGCATCTAAGTAATCTACGGTTGTTTTTAAAGCCTTTAAATAATTGGCTTTAGATGATTGGTTCCAATCTTGCTCATTATAATCTAATCTTAAATTATCTATATCTGCAAGAAGTTGTGCAACCCAAGTACTTCGCATCCCTGATGCCAATACTTCTATTTCATTTTGAGTGATATCTTCATCAAAATACCATTCTTCTTCTTCTTCGTTATAAGTCATTGTTAAGTCAATATCAGGTCGTATAAAATTAAAAATTGCTGTATTAAGCAATTTTATCCAAGAAGACTTGGCAACTGAAATATCAGCTTCAGTCACCCAATCATATTCTTTTACTTGACTTAAGAATTTACTATAAACAGTTGTTGCTGCAATCATAGTATATTCCTCCTTTTATTGTGCAGATAATGGATCTTCCATAGATTCCTCTAAGGCTACTGCTTTTAATATATCCACATCACAATATTTCTTTAGACTATTTACAATATTTATACCAGTCATTTTTTGTTTTCTAGCAATATTTACTGTTTCATCCAGTGTGCTTTGTGAAGCATTTTCTAAGAATTTATCTAATTGTAATTTAGAACCTTTAAGTTTTTTTTCAATATCCTGTAAATCAGCAACAATCCTATTAGATTTTGGATCATCTTCATCAATTATCATAAGCTGTTTTTCAAATTCTACATCATTAAGAATTTTCAAAAACCCTTCTTTAAATAACTTCATAACTCCGCCTTCGTATATAGCTTCATCCATAATCTCTTTGGAAATCTGACGTACCATGCCAGGCATGAATTTAAAACTTACATGCCTTGCAGGTACTCCAAACCATACTATTCCACTCGAAAAACTCTTTATTTTTACTTTTTCACTCATTTCCATTTTGGTACTCTCCTTTTACTCTAAACTTTAAAATTTAATCTTATGATAAAGAACTAAATCCAGTTCCAGTAAGATCACTGTTCTGGTATATTCCCCAACTATGAACTGCGCCTACAACAGCAACACTCATTTTTTTATAAGCTTGAATTTCAATACCTCTATCTCTATTCTTGAATTCATCAACAATTGTATTGCCTTCAAATCCAACATAAACTACTTTTTCTTTTCCAGCTGGCATTACATAAGCGATGCCTGGATCCATTACAAAAGCAGTATTTAATGCATCTGTAACCGATTGTGGTAATACAACTACAGGATAGCTTTTGAATTTACCAATATATCCTTTTTCTCTAACATCAATCATATCTTGATTAGGAAGGAAAGCTGTAGTAGTAGAACCAAATGTCATAACGTTAGACATTGTTGCTGCAAATTGTGGTGCACAGTAAATTATAGGACTTCCGTATGCAGATATAACTTGACACATTGCCAACATATTTGCATCACTAAATCCAGCTGCAGTTAACTTATTAGCGGCTGGTCTAGCTGCTGCTGACCAAGATTCCCTTAATGCTAACTGTACTAATTCATACACTTTATCTGTAATTCCTTCAATAAGTATATCATAAACGTCACCAAGATCTTCTTTGCCACTTAGATAACGTTCAAAATCAACTTCAATACCTCCACCATAAGCGAATGGTGTAATATTAACTTCTGCACTATCTAAACGGAATGTTTCCGCTTGACCAGCAGGTGTAATACGTGTTACAAATTGCTTACCACGTAATTTACCAAGTTTTCTTTTAAAAGTAACTTTTTGTCCATGTCCTACTGTTTGAACATCAGCGAACGCAGAGAAAGCTGCTAATACTTTAGTTGGAACAATATCATCGATTGCTTCTTGTAGCAATTCGAAAAATTCTAATTTATTTCTACGAAATAGATTATAGTTTCCAACTAGCTTGTTTAACTCATCACGTAATGCGCTTTCAGTATCTACTTTTTTATCAGCAAATTCTGTAGGCACTGTTCCGTGAGAAACATGTTTCAATAAATTTTTAATTAATTTTGTATCCATTATTCCTCCTCTTAGCCTACTGCTAATATTTGTATTTTTATTCCCTCTGTTCCATCAGGCATTGTGTAATATTTTACAACTTTACCATAAGTAACTGACGAACCAACAGCATCGGCCAATGTAGGTACTCCTGAAATACCAGGTACTACATAAACTTCAGTGTCTAATGCTCCTAAAGCTGCTACTACAGCTGCTTCATCTGCATAAGAAGCCGTATCAAACGAGAAGCAATTTGTTGTATATCTATCATTTACACCCAATGGGTATAAACGTGGATACTGCCCTCCGATTTGATAAAAATTCTCTAATCCTTGCTCAAATTGATTGTATAAAGCTTCGCTTGTTGCAACTAAGCTTAATCCTTTTGAAGTAACTGCTGGTAAAAAAACTGCTTCGTTAGCCATGTCATATTGTAACCACATCCCATTTTCGCATTTTACAGTCAAAAATTCTGTAGCATCTAAAGGTAATTGTGATAAAATAAGTCCATTCTTTGCAGAATTGACAGCATTTTTTTCAACCATTCCATAGCCTGCTATTCCATAACGTGTTATAGCCATTAATTATATCCTCCTATAATTATTTTATTTATTTGTTTTATTAATCCTCAACCACATATTTATTTAAATATGATACGATTGTTTTTGGTGTTTCATCTCCGTCATTTTTCTTAAATGTACTAGCTGGTGTTTTTTCATCATCAAAATCTACCAATCCATTTTTTTCAACGAATAAGCTTGCTAATTCTTTTTTAACTTCTGCTTTTGTAAAATCAGCAATATTGTCTTGTATTGATTTCATTTCTTCTTCAGATAAGACACCGCTATAATTTTTAATTATTTCTTGTTTTTCAGCAAGTTCTCTTGTTTTAACTTCTGTTTCTAAAACATCAATATGAGCTTTCATCTTACTAAAAATTTCTAAGAAGTTATCTGGTAATGCACCAGCTTCTTCTAATTGAGATGTAAAATCTACAATCTGTTTTTCTTTTTCAGAAATTGTTATTACATTAGCCGCCAATGTTTCTGCATCACCTGCTAATCTTTCATTAACTTCTGTATAACTATCTAATTTAAAAGTTTCAGTGATTTCTGCTTTAGCAGCAATCTCCTCTACACTCAAACTATATAATTCAACTTCAACCTTACCTATGATTTTAATTTTACCTTCTTCTTCTGTAAAACTAACTTGATAGAATTTGTCTTCATCATATTTATAAGCTATACATATGTTATCTTTTATACCATTAATGGCAAAAGATACAAATCCTTCAGACTCATACTTCTCATTTAATGCGTTAAATAATGCAGAATATACTTCGCTGTCTTTTAGATTAAATTTAATTGCTTTTGGCATTTCTTCTCCTCCTATTTTTTCTTTTTCATTCGTTAACAATATATCTTTTTTATATTGTTCTTTAAGTTGGAATAATTTGCTAATTACTTCAGTATCATTCTCAGCTGTCTTTTTACTATAAAAAGCAGAGCCAATAAACGCTGGGTCAACTTCATCCCCTAATACACATAATCCTGTAAACATAGCGTAACTATAAATATAAAACAACTCTCCATCCACCATACTCCATTTACCTTCGATAGTATATGGTTCTAATTCCATAGATTGCTGTTTACCTACGATTAACTTTGCTTCTTCATATCTGCCAGTCCATAAATGAACATCAAAACATGCATAAATCCTTTCAACTCCATCTTTGTCTAAATGTGTTTCCCATTCAAAGTTGTAGTTTTCAGGTACATACCCATATCCTTGAGTGCCCTCAGTAGGATGACCATAGTGATCTGTGTAATCAAATTTCTCATGATCGAAGAAGCCTACTATAGGAGTGCCTACTATCTGATCAATTAGCATTGTAGCTACTTCATCAGTAATATAACTTCTATTAGGATTCGCTCCTCGATAAAAAGCTCTTAGTCTAGCTTTTGAAATTAAAGGATTATCAGTTGATGATAAATCCGTAATAGTTGTGGTAAATATAGTTGGTACTCTTGCTAAATTATTTCCCATCTTTACCCTCCTATTCTTTATTGTTCTCTAGTGTGCGCTGGTCTTTCTCATTATCTTCTAAAGTTTTCCTTCCGCCACTATTATTTTTGTTGCCGTTTTCACCATTTTGTTCACCTTTTTCATCTACTTTTTTAGAAGAATCTCCATCTTGTGTATGAGAAGATTGAAGTGGTAACAATGTGCTAGGTAAATCTAAAATAACGTTTTCTAGATATTGTAATCCAACCATTCTACTCTGTGGTGTACCTTTAGCAACAGATACAATTAGCTTATCAAAACCAAATTGAGCAGTCTTTAAGTATGTATCAATCATCTCTTTTTGATTCTGTAATGTAACAGGTAAGATCTCAACATCAAAATCAAATTTATTTGTGCCAAAGCGTTGATTAATTTGATATCCAAGCCAATCACTAATTTGTTTAACCATATGCCACATAATAGATGTATCTTTATTAACTGAATATTTTAAGGCATTACTTCCTGTTGCATTAAATATATTTGAACTAATGCCTGTTTTATCATAAATAGCTCTTTTATACTTTTCAGTATTATCCTGTGAAGCCTGTGTTGAACTATCAAAAGTTTCTAATTTAATCTGTCCTGGTGTCATAGCTACATCTACATCAGGATTTTCAGAAAATGCTGCACCTAGGGCCGCATGTAACTCAGCCATTTCTGGCAAAGTGTAAACCGATTTTCCTGATTTAGTATCAAATGGCATTTCTTGAATAAGTAAATTCTTTAAATTCTTTTCATCTCTATTTGTTTCTCTCTCTTCAGAAAAATCATATTGTAATGTACTTGGTATAGAACCAATAAAGAAAGGTACTTTATCTTCAAAATAAAATGCCATTCCCATTTTAGATGATACTAAATACCATTTATTCTCTTCTGTTTTAGTATTACTATATTTATTATAAGCTTTTTGTATATCTTTCGGATAGCTATTTAAAGATTCTTTACGTTTAGTATTGTCCCTAATTGTATCAAAATAAGCCATATTTAATTCAACTAAATTAATATTATTATCATTTTTATAATATGTTCTACAATAACCATAAGGTAAATCTTGTATCGCATATCCATCAGTGAATTCCCTAAATAAACCAAAATAAATCCCATTTTTTAATATTGTAGCTACTATATGTTGACATTCACTATTTAAAAATGTCCTGTCCATAAAGTAACACGCCGCATTATAGGCCTTTGTAAATTTTACATCATTTACTTTATCTATATCTAACATAAATGGAGTTAAATGCATATAATATAATAACAATGAACTATAATAATTAATGCTTGATTTATATATACCACTAGTACGATAATAATGTTGTGATAATAAAACTAAATCAGCAGGATTACCACTTTGGATACTCTGATATATTTCTTCTAATGTATATGATTCACGTACAATATTATTTAATGAAGAAGTAGTATCTGTACTCTTAGTACTAGTAGCAACTAAAGCTTCTTTATATTTAGCGAAATCTTCTTTTGTATTAATTTTATCTGGCTCAACTCTCCTTCTATTAAAACCAAATAATCTATTTCGTTTTTCTTCCATTAATTCCTCCTATTTGTAGTTTGTCTATGTCGTGAATCGTTACGTATTCTATCAGCTTTACCTGTACTAAACATAACATATTCGCCCATTTGCTGTTGTTCTCTACGTTTCCTTTTATAATATTCCTCTTCATAATGCTTTATTCTATATAATCCCATTTCAAATGCAGAAAATTTATCCTTTCCTAAACGACTAGAAATTTTCTCTACACTAATATTTGAAATTTCAGGTTTTACTTTTAAATTCAACAACTCATCAACAAAACGAGATGTCATTTCATAAGGCATTAAAAATCGATTTCTTTCTATATAAGACATTTTTTGTCCTTTTTTAGTACCAAGTAATTTTGCCCTAGCCACACGATCGGAAATTAATAATCCAACATGACCACTATTAATTTGTGTATAACAATTACCATGCATTTGACTATTTATATCAGCTGTAGCCTTTAAAATATATAATATCTTTGGTGCTGAATCTGGTATTAATCCTCTATATTTATCATCATCATCATTTATAATTCCCATCGGTCCTAATAACTGACCAGTAACATCACATATAGTTGGAATAATTAAAAAGTCAACTAATCCCGCACCAACTCCATTACCATCTAAAGTAACTTCTCTTACTTCAAATTCTTTAGCTATGCGTTTAATTTGTGCAGATTGTATTAGAAAATGTGAATCTGTTGTAACAATAATATTTACTATCTTTTTATAAAAGCTATCGCCTTGTGGATAATTTTTAAACACGAAAATAGCAGTTTGATTATCAAATCTACCTACATCTACACTAATAGTGTAAAAGACATCTGGGTTTGATATAACTTTTTGAGCCTTGAATTCAGCTCGTACAACACGTCTATGTCGCGATACTTTATCTTCTTTAAACCATGAATCATCACTTGCGCCAGTCCATCTACTTAAATATTCTCTAGCAAAAGAATCTTCTTTATAAGTACTAGACATACGTATTTCATTAACATACTTTTTACTTAATAATCCATGTCTAACAGGAATTCTATAATCTCCTCCCCATATAAAAGCAGATGATGGATTTACTATCGAAGTAATTAATAAATCAATTAGCCGTTCATATGCATATGTAGATTTTGACCCAGCCGTAGTTACATAAATCTGTTGTTGATGAGGCTCATTATCGTTCACTAACCCAAGAATATTATGTCTATTAATATTCATTAAAGGTAAAACTACTTCATTAACCTTATCTCCATCCATTTTAACTATTTCTTCAAGTATCCCGCCATGACGCCTTCCACCACGCGCACTATCCGCTACGCCAACAACATCAAATAAACTACCATTTTTACCTGTCAACTTAACATAATCATTACTCATATTCAATATAAATTCATTCGCTATTATAGGAAATAAATCTATAATTTCAGTTACCTTCTCTTTCGCTATCTGTACAGCCTGCTTCTTAACTGGTGCACAAATAAATCGTTTACTTCTTGGTAAAAAGATACATGATAACATAGTCGCCAATATAGATAAAAATGATTTAGAAAATGCACGTGTAAAAACTGCATAATGATAACGGAATCGCATACATGCTCTAAGAAAGATTCTCTGATAGAAATATAGCGAAAAATGTGAATTTACAGGCGTAACCAAATCGATAAATATATCTGGGTAAGCCATAAAGTGATCGAAGTAATTTTCGATAATTTCGCTATTCTCGCGAATAAATGCTTCGGTCAAAATAGCCCCTTTTTCTAAATCAATACCTTCACGCTGCGGGCGCGCATATGTCTTATTTGTATCAAACATATCAGTATTAGCAGAGTGCATATTTAAACTATTCATCTAAAATACCATCATCATCAAATTCTATATCCTCAGTAGAGTTAACTCCCGCATCGTACTTCTCCACTTCTTGATTACTAAGTTCAACATCTAACCTCTCTATCTTATTCTTTAAATCTATTCTCTCTTTTACTTGCTCTTTAATCCCAGGTTCATTATCTATCAATGAACGTATATACCCCTGTATATTAACTATAGTCTCATCTACCACATCCTGTGATTCTCCATTATAAAACTTAGGGTTCCATCCCTTCTTAACTAAAAACATAACTAACTCACCGATAGATTCAAAATCACCACTACTAGTTGCATTTTTAGTACTAAATCCCGCACTCTTAATAAGAGCATTATAAGAACTAATTGTATCTTTAAATCCTGTCCCTTCCTTAATCTGTCTATCAGCAACCAATGCCAATCTACATACTTTTTTAGCTATATCTTTAGTTGTTCCTAAACTAAGGTCTTGTGTATAAATCATATCTTCAAGCAAACGTTGCATATACTCCATTTCCTCAATAGAATACCCACTACCCCATGTTTTAGTCAACTTCTTAATCTTACCCTTACTCAATGAAGCCAATTTCTCGACTTCCCTCTCTTCTTCCAAAATCGCATGCCATTGCTTATTCACATCAGTCCAATCTATCTCATGATAAACATCCTTCATCATAAGTTGACCATAAACCATAAGTGCATCCATACCGTTAGTTTGATAAAGCGTCATCCATTCATCAGGTGCAAATGGGTAATCTAGCCATTGGCATAGTTTGTCCAGTGAGTGTAAATCATCTCCTTTTAATTGTACAACCAAACATTTAATGCATATAGTGCTATGCCCACTCGGGAAGAATGGGCTGTGTGTTGGCAAGTATTGTGTTTCAGGTAATAAATTATTACATTTATCACATTTATAATTGGTCATTTTCCCCTCCTATAGACAAGTAAGTCTTATCTACTTATATAATGTGTATTGTACACACTAATACAATTTTGTGATTCGTCATTTATAATAATGCTCATTTTACCTAGCATTTTAAGTTTAATTTTATTTTCAATTTTAAAAAAATCCCTAGATATCTTTTCGCTATAAAAACTATTAATACTATTATATACATCTTCGTCTAATTTTATCCTATCAGGCGCTATTTTCTTATCATTATAATAATTCATATATAGATCTTCTATTACACCAAGTGTAAGAACAGGTGATAAATTTAAATAATTTATAAATCTATTATTATCACATACTCTTCTCATTTCCTCAATTCTTTCTCTTTCTTCTATTCTCTCATTTGCTGTTAATAAGTTAATCATCATATTCACACCTTAATGCCCTTACTCTCATATCTTATATCAATCTCAATATTACTACTATTATCCACAACAATATCCAAATTAGCAAAACTAACAACATTACAAAGCACATCCATAGACGCTAACTCACGATTATAATACCAATTCAATGCTTCATGCGCTACACTATTTAAATGTACCACATTAGGTTCACACTTAAATTTTCTTATAAATCCTTTTTTTGCTCTAATTATTCTCTCTCCAATAGGCTCTTCTCTCTTTTTGAAAATCTTAATAAACTCTTCCTTATACTCCCCTATAGCAACAATTTCCATATCATAAATAGAGTTTAATTTTTTAGAACATTGGAGACTAAATGCATTTAGACTTTCCTCTTTTAAACTCTGTAAATAGGCTAGTATAAGTGGGGTAACCTGAATAGTATCTGCTACTTTACCATAAGTTTTAAAATAGTGAAGTTTCACATCTTTAATGAGGGAGAGTGATATGTTGTGTATACCCATTCTAGTATTGAAGATTAGTAGTTCTGATTGGTTGTTTGTAGAAGGCGGGCAGACCTTCTTACTCTTCATTTTTTTTCTCTTCTCTGTCTCATTCGACTCTTTCTTAAAAATTTCTAGTAGTTCAGATAGTGAAGTATCAGCATCTAAACTTTCTGTATCGTTTTCAATACAAAAGATATCTATTGTTTCAGTTGTGGTCTTCTCTTCTATTTCATACCATTTTTTTTCTTTTGTTATTTTTTTCTTTTCCATTTTGTCTCCTTATATTTATGTATCATTTCTTCTTCTCTTCTCTATGTTTTTTATCACAAACTTTACACTGATTGCTCAATCCATCATGATTAGTAGTCTTCTTAACAAAATTCCTCGTATCTTTCAATTTTTTCTTCCCACAGCTAGAGCAATTCTTCCACTTATTATTGCTTTGTCTAAATAACCATTCATCATAAATCAAATCTGCGGTAACTGCTATCTTCATACAAATCTCTTGTTTCCATATCGTACTTATATAATTCACCGAATACGCAAGACCAAACATCATTCGTAATTCATGCTGTATACGCTCATTCGTCCACTTATCAATCTTCCTTATAAGTATCTGCATACGTGGAGGAGCAAGTGGCGCTCTCTTAATAGTTTCATCCAATGACCACATAATGTATTTCATTTGACCGTTAAGATTAGCTTCTGACGATTGACGAAGGAGAGAATAGTTCTCTAATAAGTGATAGACATGGTCAGGGTTATTTAGTTGTAAGCGAGGTGCTGGCTTACCATATTTATCCACGAATGAATCAGATTCCCAGTCGATTGCGGCGGGAGCATTAAAGGTTGTACCCATCGTAAAGCAAGGCGGATGCGCTGAGTCTTTAAGATAGTATTGATGGCGACGTATATCAATAAGGGTATGTTTCCATTTGTACTTTGTTATATTATCTAAAACAGGTACTGCGGGCCTACCTTCCTCCTCTTCTATTTTTCCATTATTAACATCTAATATGTATTGCATGCGGTCAATTGTAATCCAAACTTCTTTCATTCCTGGTATATCACCATGATGAGTTTTTGCATTGGTACATATTCCTTCTTTATTTGTATATGGGCGAATTATAGTTTGTTTTGGTTTGGTATATGTATTTCTCTTAATTGGTTTAATTTCTTTTTGGTCGAACATAGGATTTTGTAGCAAAGCGTCTAGTGATTCTGGTTGTTTCTTTTTATAGGAATTATGTTTTCCTTCTATTTGAACATTTTTCTTTTGTACCTCATTCTTCTCTGTTTTCGGGTCTTTACCATATAATATATAGTTAGCTGCCCCTTCTAGTTGTTTAGTGACACTAGTTGATACTCCTAATCCTTTATTAGAGTAATATTCTTCTAGTGTAGTTATCACATTATCATCTACAATTTTATTGACAAGTGCGGCACGGTCTACATTACTGTATACTCCATAATCTAGTTGTTTCAATATTTGTAAATCCATTTAAAATCTCCTGTGTCATTACACGATGTATTTGTAAACTTTATTATAATAAAGATTACCTTAATTTAAGTATAGCATAAAAAGAGTGAAAAGTCAAGTTTTGAGGTATAAGAGTTGAAAAATTAATTACGTAAATGGTTGGGTAGCCATATGTCATTTTATGGTAAAAACGACAAATAATCACAAAACTACCCCCCACCCAGAATTTGACAAACGAGGTATCCCTTACCAATAATATAAATTGGTAAGTAATGTCAAATCAGATATATCCTGTTAAATGGCGGGAATATGCGGGAATAACCGATATACTGTTTAATGGTAAATAGTGTAAAATTCTCTTAAAACTGGAATATATCACTTTTTCTCAAAAACTTCATATCCGATGGTAAATTTTGTATTAAATTACATTAGTTTGTGTAATAAAAAACATATGTTTTTAACGTTTTTCTATTGACTTTTAGACGTCTATAATATATACTTATAGAGTAATACTATATTTAAAGTGAGGTATTAGAAAATGTCAAAAAATTACAAACGTACAGACAGGCAAAGAGCGAATTTCCAGAAATTGTTAAAAACGCTAAATGTGGCAGATGATGGCAAAACTGGAAAAACATTGGAAATGGTTGTTAGACGTGAATTAAATAATCGTTATAAGTTTGACAGCCTAAAAAGCGTAGCACCTGCGAATATGGAAGATGTTTCCAGAGCAGGTAAAAATTATGAGGTTAAAAGTGGTGGCGGTGAATTATTGACAGCAAGATTAGAGGATTTACAGAATTTGACAATCGAGCAAGCGGTTGACAAAATAATGGAAAATTATTCCACTACTGATTTCTTTATAATAAACGTTGCACCACTATTTTATAGCGAAACCCAAAATTTGCTATATGATAACACTTGGGTACTAAATCGACTAGGATTTGCCAGTTGGTTATTAGGACAAGTGAAAATGTTAAAAACTGGTAAAGAAGGAAAATTGATTACACCGATTAGAATGTCACCGAAGGCAAAATCTGGTAATCGAGGGTATTGCTTATCTTTACAAACTCCGAGTTATTTTACAGAAACGACATTAATTGACAATTCGATTTGTAGCTTTAGTGATTACTTAAAGAAATTGAGAAGTGCATAATTTAAGGGCTTGTGAGACTAATAGTCTCACAAGCCATAATTTACCATTCCGTAGGGTTGATACCGTACGGGATACGGGAGATGGAAAGAAATGACAAAACAGTTTAGAATTGATAATTTAAAAAGAAAAAAAGAAGTTAATGAAAATAAAATTAAATTGACAGAATTTGCCATATCAAAACTAGATAGCGTACCAATTAACCAGAAAATATTCATTAAGGTATATTATGGCAATCGTTTTAACTTTGCTAAAACTAGATTGTATAACTGTACTATGACAGAATTTACCAGTAATATTAAGAAGTTTAATCGTACTATTACAAAAATTGCCAAACAAGGTGGAGGCTTCCAGATGTTTGATGATAGTAACGGGTGTGATATGGTAGTGGTATAATATGGTAGTAGTAGTATTATATGGTATCGTTTAATAGTAATAAGGGAACGGCTGTTCCCTTTTTCTTTATATGTTTTTTAGACGTACAACGTCTAAGAAAAGGGGTTGTATATAGGGTTATTATATGGTAGTATTAAGTATATCTTGAATGGAGAATTACCAGTATGTATAACTATGAAACAGACCAGTTTGAGCCTGATGACGGGGTTACCTTAGAACCAGAAGAGTATTAAGCTGAGCAATAGTTTTGTCTGAGCAAGCACTCAATATTGAGTGTTTGTTTTTAGTGTATTTTTTAGACGTACAACGTCTAAGAAAACATTTGACATAGTGGGTTTACTATGCTATAATTAGGTATAGTTAATAGAGGAGGAAAATAATGGTAAGAGTTATATTTGATATGGACGGTACGATTGCGGATTTATATGCTGTCAATAATTGGCTTGAGGGATTAAGAGCAGAAAAAGCGGGATTATACATAAATTGTCAGCCAATGGTGGATATGGTAAGATTGACTAATATATGTAAAAGATTACAAAGCAAGGGAATTAAGATAGATATTATCAGTTGGGCATCTCTCGGTTGTTCAGAGGAATATTTTGACATAATCAAGCAAGAAAAAAAGGCATGGTTAAAGAAATATTTTCCAGTTGAGTTTGATAGTATTAGCATTACGCCTTATGGTTTCCCAAAAGAAAAAGTTGCACTTAGAGGACAAACAAAAATTTTAATTGATGATAATATTGATGTTTTAAATTCATGGCAAACACCGATACAACGTAAAGCGATTAATGCGAATAGTGATTTTATAGAAGTTTTAGAAATTATGGATAACATTCTCTAACCTCCTAATATAGTACAGAGAAGGAAAATTTTTCCTTCTTATAGTTTTTTAGACGTACAACGTCTAAGAAATACTATTGACAAATTTTATTTCTCGTGTTATAATTACTTATAAAATAAAAGGAGGAAGTCAAATTATGGCTGACAAAAAATTTAAAGTTTCAGAGGTAAACGGTGAAATTCGTGAACAGGTTTTTTCTATTCTTGAAAGTTCTCTTAAGGAAAGCGGAGCTGAACAGTATAACACGGGCACTTATGGCATTTCCGTTAAAGACTTAACGGGAGCAGAACGAATTGTCGAGGTGAAAATCACAGCTAAGAAGGCAGATTTTGACATTGGTGAAGCATTGGAAGATTACCAAAACAAGCTCACAGCGAAAGAAGAACGTGAGATAAAGGCGAAAGCTAAAGCGGTTAAAGTTACAAAAATTGCCAAAAAGGATTGATTGATTGGGGAACATTAGTTCCCCTTTTCATTTGTAGTTTTTAGACGTACAACGTCTAAATAAAGGTATTGACATTATTATTCTTTTGTTATATAATAGGTATATATTAAATAATAGAAAGAGGTAAAAAAATGTATAATATTTGTATTTTTGACACAGAAACAACTGGTTTAGTTAAGCCGTTTTGTTACAATATTGGATATATTATCCATGACCTAGAAACTGGCAAAGATTTACTAAAGCGGGAATTTGTGGTTGAGCAGATTTGGCATAATATACCATTATTTTCTACGGCTTATTATGCTGATAAAAGACCAATCTATATTAAACGCATGAGAGCAAGAAAAATTCTTTTGGAAAAATTTGGATATATCACTCAAATTATGAAACGTGATTTTAAAAAACTAAATGTTAAAAACGCTTATGCATATAATTCAACTTTTGACAAAAATGTTTTTGAATTTAATTGTGATTTTTTCAAAGTATTAAACCCATTTGATAATGTGGAAATATTTGATATTTGGACTTATGCACAGAATAAAATTGCTTTTACTGATGATTACAAAGCTTTTTGTGAAAAAAATGAACTATTTACAGAAACTGGTAATTTCTCCACTAATGCGGAAAATATATATAAATTTATTACTAATGACAATGAATTTATCGAAGAACACACAGCATTAAATGATAGTAAAATAGAATTGGCAATTTTGCTAGAATGTGTCAAACGTGGTGCGCAATTACAAACTCACTATAAAAAGTATAGTTGTGTTCCTAGACATAATAACAAACCATGCAAGATAAAAGTGGATAATAATGTAATTTTTGAAGGTACTTTCCAGAAGAAGTATGCAACTAAAGATTTGAAAGTTATTAACTTAACTACTAAAGTTTGACATTAGAGGGAAATTTTCCCTCTTATAGTTTTTAGACGTACAACGTCTAAGAAATACTATTGACAAATAGAATGAAATATTATATAATGTATTTAGAGTTAAGAAATAAAAAATTCCAAATACGAAAGGTGGATAAAAAAAATGGGCGAAGTTAAAATTACAAAAATGGCAAATGACAAAAGTGTACGTGACCAAATGGTCAATGTATTAGGCGAGGTTGTCGAAAATAGCGAGGGACAAATTGGAACTTCAGAATGGCTTTTTGGTTTTGAAGATTTAAAAGGTCAAATGCGTGGCGTAACTATTAAAGTTACTGTTAAAAAAGATGATTTCAACATCGGTGACTCAGTAGACGAGTACGAGGAACTTGTACTTGAAAAGGCGGCTATCGCAGAAGAAAAAGCGATTGCTAAAGCAAAAAAAATTGCGGCTGATGAAAAAAAACGTGCGGCTAAAAAAGCGAAAGCTGAATAGTTAAAGGGGGATTTATCCCCTTTATTTTTTTTAGACGTTCTACGTCTAAATTTCACTTTTGTCAATACTTTACCACCATAAATTTTACCTTTTCTAGACGTCTCCAAAATTTTCCATATAAGGCAATGCGAGCAAGGATTTTCCAGTATTTGCCAGTGCGAGCAGCTGGAAAATTTTACCAATTCACCTACGAGCAGGAAGCGCTTCCATTTTTTACCATTGTGAGCAGGATCTTACTCAATTACCAATCTTTCCCATAAGAAACTTTTATAAAAGTGTTGACTTTTTTCCGCTTTCGTGGTATAATAGTATTATAAGAGTTAGAAAAATAATAAAATGGGTAATAAACCCAGAAGGAGTGTCAAAATGGGAAAAATTACTAAAATGGTAAATGATGCGAGTGTAAGGAATTATGTGGCAATCGAGCTAGAAGATGTATTGACAAAATTAGGTGCAGAAAAAGTTGGAAATGCATTATGGGCAATTCCAGTTGTTGACTTAAGAGGTGAAGATAGGTCAGCTACCATCGGAATTACAGTTAAGAAAGAAGATTACAATCGAGGCGATGCAGCGGATGAATATACAGACCTTGTAGAAGAAAGGAAAGTTAAGGCAGAAGAGAAAGCAGTTGCCAAAGCTAAGAAAATTAAGGTAGATGCAAAAAGACGTGCGGTTATGGCAGAAAAAGCCAATGCGGAAAAAGAATAGATAATGGAAAAAGAGGATTTTATATCCTCTTTTTTTTATACTTTTTTCTGTATGATTTTTGGAAAATTTTGACAAATAAGCTATAAAATCCTTCTCTTACCAAGTTTTTCCAACTTATCGCTAATTTTTCCAACTTATTAAGTATTTTATAGCAGAGTGGGTTACTCGGCGCGCATCCTACTCTACTTTACTCTTTTTAACCACTTGCGAGCAGGAAAACTCTACAAATATACCAATATAAGCAAGAAAATCTACTCTCACCTACTTTTTTGTATAAAATAAAAACGCATCTAGCACATACGACCGTATGTAACTAGACACGTTAAATCAAGGGGGATTTTAGTCTACTGACTATTCTGCAGCTTCTGCTGCTTTAGCTGCCTTAGCAGCCGCCTTTTCAGCTTTTTCTTTAGCTTTTGCTTCAGCTAAAGCTTTTCTCTCAGCTTGCTTTTCTTGCTTTTCAGCATACTCAGCTCTGATTGCATCAAGATCAAACTTCTCAGGATTCTTATAAGTAACTTTCACTGTGACGAACTGTCCATCGCCAACATCAGCTAACATTCCTTCTGAAACTGGTTCTGTAACAAAACCTGCTCCTTGTAATGCTTCTCCTACTACTTCATAAAGACTTCCTCTTAATACCGTTTGGTCTGCTGCTGTTAATTTTTCTGACATTGTTGTACTCCATTTCTGCACTTATTGTGCACTCTCATTTATTATTTTTAAGGACTTACACCTTAAATAACTCTGTTTAGTGTACATAGGGTGATAAACACCCTACATACAATCAAATACTATATACCTATAACAATCGAAGGCACATGTTATAGGTGTAAAGCGTTTGTGCTACGCTGAAAAGGCTTTCTCAACCTTTTCTATACTTATAGTATATCATATTTTTCGCAAAAAGTCAACCTTTCAACTTACTTGATACTTAATATAATATATTATAAGCAGTGACTAGCCTTTATAGTAAAAGTAGCCAAGCCACTTATAGCGTGTTTTAATACTACATACTACATACTATTGCAATATCAGCACCAACCATCAGTTATAACGCCCGACTATGCGACCTATTCGGAAGGCATCCGCCAACTATTCTATAAGAAGTTAGCAACTTGTTAAGTATTGGTTTAGTAATGATCTAAACGATACCCCTCTAAGAATTCTAAGCCAAATTTAGGATTTGAACCTAAATCTCTAATCTAAAGAATTAGTAATTTGAATCTAAAGAATTAGTAATTTGAACCTAAATCTAAAGGATTAGTGTGTTTCCTATTACACCATTTTGACAAATACTCCCTCGTACCAGTAATCACTAGCACAAGGAAGAGGTTTTCGAAGTAGCAAAGTACCATGCCCTACTTTTATAATATAACTTTGTTTCTGTGTCCAGTGTATGGTTTCCGTTTCGATTGAATATTACATTTTTTGAAGGTCTTATTGCCTTAGCTACTAGCACTCTACAATGAATCGTATGTAGAGGTCCGCTTATTTTACTTGTTCGGTACGAGCAAGACTTACAGGTTTCCCTCGGCATATTCCACCGTATAGTAAGTATAGGGGCTACTCTCAACCCGTAGCACGGTTCCCATTCTAAGTGCGGAATCACACTAAGTTAAAAGATTTCTCTCTCAACCTTATATATATATTATATCAAATTTTTCGCAAAAAGTCAAGATATATATACCAATTATTTTTACTCTATAATCAATCTCCTAATGTTGCATTTATTACACACCATAGTGCCCATATTAATACTAAATACGTCATTGAGCTACTTAGTGAACCAAACAGTGGATGCATATTAATTTACCTCCATTAAAACTATTAACATCATAACACTACCATAAGCAAGCATTATCAATCCAATAACTCTACCTATATATAATAAAAACCAAGGTATCATGCGGCACCAACTAAACTAATCCCATATACAATTAATTTTGTGAATCCATATACTATACTTACACCTATACCTACAATAATCATAGCTAATAATAAACCTAAAAAATTTATACCACCTATGTTCCCTATTCTCTTATCATCACCCATATTATTTCTTCTGTTTCTCCTTCTTAGCCACCCCAAGGATCTTATCTAAAACTCCAATCCCACATATGAGACCAACTCCAAAGATACCAATTCCAGCAAGCACTGCTACAAAAATATTCACCATTCTTTCTCTCTCTCCTATAAATCTTCTTTAATTGTCTATAATTCATTATACCATTTTTTCCGCTAAAAGTCAAGGATAGGGGTGAGGGAGTACTACTATTTAAAAAAAGATTATAGTAAGTATTTATTTGTAGAAAGCGGCGAGATCATTGGTGAGCAGTATAAAAAAAAATTCGGGTTTTTGGTTTTAGAAGGACTTTTTACAGTAAAATTGTTGACATAAGGTTAAATGTGTGCTAACACAAATTCACAACTAACTTAAAATCCCAACTTTACCTACTCCAAATTCATACTTTTATAGCGTAAATCCCTAAGTATACGCAAAAACCTACTATACTTATACAATTACATATACTCTCATGCAAACAAACCATTTATACAACTAAATTGTACAAGGGCCGGTCCCTCTGGCCACGCCCTGCGGGCTGTGTGCTTACGCGACCTACGAGATTCCAGTGCCTGCGGCACGGATCTCGATGGTTGTTTTAGTTTTTAAGAATGTATACGATTAGCGTATAAATAATTATGTGTATATATAGTATATAATTTTTAACTTACAGTTATTCTGTGTTTGCTTTGTGTTTTTTGTATAAAATTTAGGAAGTTTTTTTTGGTTGTTGGTTGGGTGTTGTACGATGGGTGTATAGTTTTTTTGTACAATAGGGATTTTTGTATATAAGAGAGTTGTGGATTAAGCTTGACTTTTTACGAAAAATATGGTATACTAGTAGTATAAGAAGAATAGAAATAGATATGAAAGAGAGAGAGAAAAAGATGTTTGAAAATTATTTTGTAACAAGCGATACACATTTTGACCATAAAAATATTATTAAATATGCAGATAGACCTTTTGATAGTGTAGAACATATGAATACAGTATTAGTTGATAATATTAATGAGATAGTAGGTAAGAATGATATATTAATACATTTAGGTGACTTTTCTTTCAATTCTAATAAAGATATGATAAAGGAAGTTGTTAATGAGATTAATTGTAAAAATATTATGCTTTTACTTGGTAATCATGACCGTAGTAAATCTATGAGTTTTTGGAATAGTTTAGGTTTGAAAGAAATACATAGATATCCTTTTATAATGAATGAGTTTTTTATATTTAGTCACGAACCAATGTTTATGAATGATAGTATGCCTTATGTTAATTTTCATGGTCATATACATCAAAACTCAATAGCAAGTGACAAATTTATAAACTGTTGTGTAGAAGTTAATGAATATAAACCAATTCGTATATCGGATATTAAATATATTAAATAGGAATATAAAATGACTAAGACAGGATTTTACGCTAAAGATAAAGATGAATTTGAAATTTATCGAGGTAATGATAATAAATTAATGATACATAAAACACAAGGTGAGAATAGATTTAATACTAGTTGTACTAGTAAGATATATAATAAGATGATTGATAAAGGATATTGTAAAGTTAGAGAAGGGAAATAATCAATGAAGAAAAGAATTATAGTTAGAAAAATTCCAGATATGGAATGAGTATTTGGAGTTTGTATAAAAATTAAGAATATTATAATAGATGATATAGACTTTAGTTTTAATTATGTTATTGATATAAATAGTGTAAAATATCTTGGGCATTTCACAGGAAAAACTATAGAAAAGTCTTATTTTACAAAAAATAAATTAGAAAATGGCTATGCTTATGAATTAGCTATGAAAGATATATTGAATATGTATGCTTTCTCAAATATGATATAAAGAAAAATAACTTATGTTTAATATACAACAAATTGCGATATTATTTATAAGATAATTATAAACTTTAATAGAGGTAGAAAATGAAACTTTATGCAGTAGATGGTACAAGTATTGATACAAAAGATTTAACAAAAGATGAATATGCTGAAATATTAAAACTTGGTAAAAATGATGGTATAGGAATTAAATTTGAAAGTTTTATTAAAATATGCGGCGAAGATAAAACTACTGATAAAACTAGGAATAATTATTAAGTAAGGTAATGAATAAAGTATTTATATCTAGAGCAAGGAAAGTTAAAAGATACTTTGTTAGAAGTAAGGATAAAATAAGCTATGATTATAAATAGGAAGGTGTAAATGAAAACAACAGTTGTAAATATAAATGTAGATAAAGATTATGATGTGTATATTGGTCGTGGTTCTAAGTGGGGGCAATCCATTTAAAATGCTTAATCAATCAGATGAAGAAAGGGATAGAGTTTGCGATAGATATGCAGAGCGTTTTTTTTATACAAGTTTAAGTTATTACTTACATGAATTAAAAGGTAAGAGATTGGGATGTTATTGTAAACCTAAGCGATGTCATGGTGATTTTTTAGCTAATTTAGCAGATGATTTAGGAGTAGTTGAAAGTAAAGATAAATAGGAGGAGAAATGAAACAAAAATATATAATAATTATTATGTTAGTTATGATATTTATTTTAGCAGGATGCGGCGGTACTATAGAAGATGAAAGTATGCCTATATTTATTGCAGGTGAAATTCAAGAAATAAGTGAATTTGGGAATTCCATACTTGTTTATTCTGAGGCTGAAACAGTTAAGGGATTGATATGGATTGGTATAGATGAGAATACAATTTTCCACCCAGATGTAAATCGTGATTTTAATGTTGGTAATTTTATTGAAATTGGTGTAGTGGGTGGTATTGCAGAGTCATATCCAATGCAGGCTCATGCTGATTATATTTATGATAATGAAATGATAATAGAACAAAAAGACCAATTAAATAATGTTTAAATAATATAAATTAAAGGAGACAAAATGAAGTGTAATTGTGATAATAAAAGATGGTTTTTGAGGTATAATGCTATATGGCTTTAATGAACGCAAAAGATGCTTATTTAAAAGCTATGAAGAGAAGAGTAATAGTTTTAGACGAAGTTTTTAATACAATAATAGATAAAATAGATGGACATGCGGAAGATAAAATAAACTCTGGTTATTTTGTATTAACTATGGATTTATCTAAATTTTGCTATATTGATTATGTTTTTACTAAAATCATTAACCATTATGAAGAAAAAGGATTTTATGTAAGGACTAATTGTTATATAAGCCCAACTACAATTGTTCTTGATTGGTCAAAACAAAAGAAATGGTTTAAGACTAAGAATTAGTATATATAACCTTGACTTTTTGTATAATAAATGATATAATGAATTATAAAGAAAATAGAAATAGAAAGGGAGTATAGAATAATGGCAATTAGAGATTATAGTAAAGAACTTCGTAAATTGAAAGAGGATTTACAAAAAGAAATTGAAAATGATACAATCACAGAATTAGAATGGGCTGATGCAGATTATGATTTAAAACGTACTGTAAGTATTATTCAAAATAAAGATACTGCACTTTGGATTTATGAAGCAATACTTAGTTGGCTTGGTGAAGATTGTGGTTCTATTGATTGGCATGATATTGGTACTGCTTTATATGAATATCATAATGATGAAGATTTTGAATTAAATAAAGTAGAAGCAGTTGTTAGTGAGATAAGAAGCAAGATGTTTAAGGGTAATATTGGATTTTGGTTATTTGAACTGGATAATTGGTGGGATTGGCAAGGTAAAGCATTAGATAGGGAGGAAGATTAATGAGTAATGTAGGAAAGATAGTTAAATTTGGAGTTCTATTCAAAAGTGTTGGAACGATTATTAAAAAACGTAATGATGGCTATGTTGTTGAAAATAGTCAACATGCTCGTTATCTAATATCTTTAGATGGAGAAGGGAAGAGCTGGATAGAGTTTAATGAACAGGAGAAAATAAAGTAACTAATAAGAAGTTGGAGAAATAAATTATACCTAATAATATTATGGAAGATATAATTGATAGTATATTAGGTAGTTGTAAATCTCTCGCTTCTTTTTGTGAGTTTTTGGCTTTGAACAAGAAGATATAACTGATGAGCAATATGAGATGTTAAATGAACAAGGTTTTCTTTGTAATTGTTGTAATTGGTGGTGTTGGAGTGATGAAGAAGGTGGCGTTAATGAAATTGAAGAGCAAATTTGTAGTCAATGTGCTGAATATGGAGAATAAAGATGTTGGAAAAAATTTTTAATAAAGAAGAGTTTGATATAGATAGTTTAAAGAAGTATACCAATGAGAATAAGATTAAACAAACAAAAAAGCTACATAAGAAAATTATGTATTTAATTAATAAAGAAGCTAAAGCTGGATCTTATAAGCTTATTATAAGTTTTAAACCTAGAGAAATGTGTCTTATAGATTTTCTTCGTAGTAGGTTAGAAGATGACTTCTTTAAAGTAACTGAAACGAAATTTGGTATTGAGATAGAATGGGAGTTAGATAAAGAAAAATATCTATAAAGGAGAAAAATGGGTAATATAAAAATAATTACGAAAGAATTATTTATTGGTGAATATATTAATCAGGAGTCAGTAGGTAAAACTATTGAAAAAATCACAGAAATTAATTTAGAAGATGATGAAATTAGGCGATTATATGGGGATAAATGTAAAATAAAACCAATCTCATTATTTATAAATTCCTATGGTGGAAGTGTTTATGATGGGTTCGCCTTAATAAATGCTTTATTAAATAGCACTACTCCTGTTAATACTATTTGTATTGGTTCAGCTATGAGTATGGCTTTCATTATCTTTTTATGTGGAAAAGTTAAAATAATGGGGCAGTATAGTACTTTAATGTATCATGAATGTTCTCAGTTTGTTTGGGATAAATTAGAAGGTGTAAAGTTAAAAATAGAAGAAGCAGGAAGATTACAAGCTATGATGGATCATATAGTTATATCTAATAGCAAAATTACACAAGATGAGTTAAATGATATAAAGAAACGAAAAGCTGAATGGTATATTGATATAATTGAAGCAAATAGGTTGGGATTAATGGATAGAGGTATATAGTAGATATTGGTGTATTTAAATGACTGGATTAAACAATAAGTTTGCTTGACTTATTGTTTTTTTTATGGTATAATTATATTATAAAGGAAATAAAATTAATAAAAAAGGAATAAAATGGAATATTATATAATAATAACAGAAGAAATTGGTAAACGTATTGCTATTACAAGAAAAAAATTATGTCTTTCTCGTAGTTTTATTGCACCTAGAATTGGAATTACACCTAAAGAATTATGTTCTATTGAAAATGGAAATGGTATTGTCACTCATAGAATGTTTGAAGCACTTAATTGGATTACGGGTATAAGCGAGGAAGAGTTTAGAAATGGATTTAATAATGAGTGGTATGATAGAGTAATTGAAAAACAACTATTTAATATGAAAGGTTATAATATTCATCAATTATATAGTTTAACAGCATTTAAAAATTTTATAAAAAATGGAACCGATTAAAAAATGGTGATGGATATATAACAAGAAGAATATTACGTAAATTGAATAAGGTTTTTAAGTCAAATGATTTGTTTATATTAGAAGGATATATGAGTTCGGCTTTATTTCTTAGATTAAAAAGAATTTGGATTGCTCAGAAAAGATGGGAAAAACATTATGAAGATGATAAGTTATTTACATTTTTACTTATGAAAGATTGGAAAGTATAATGAGTGAATATCTTATAACAAAAGAGAGTAAAAAATATTTAAAAAAAGCATATAAGAAATTTAATTGGCGGGGGGGGAAAGACGATTAATTAAGAGATGTGCAAAAATATTAAAATCTTTAATAGAGGAGTAATAAAAGGAAAGAAAGGAGAAATTAATGAGTGATGATTTATGTACAAAATGTAAAAATAATAAGATTTGTAAATTTGAAGATGGAGTTAAGGATTATATTGAAAATATTGAAAATATTGATAGTTTAACTCCTATTTGTCTTACTGTTCTTTTTGAATGTAGATATTATGAACCTAGTTCACATAATAATATTAGAGGTTATTAATTTTGGAGAATAAAATTATAACACCACCCCAATTTAGAGATAATATTAATATTGTTGAACAAGATATGGCTTTACATCGTAATAGAATGGAAGTAGTCGGATATATTAATGGTATTAATACTATAATGGGAATATTAAACAAAATAATATTTATGGATTGTACTGATAAGGAGAGAAATAATGAATTATATTGGAGTAAAGTTTTTAAACAAAGATGAAAATGGTAATTTAGTACCGAGAGGGATTGAATATACTTTTAAAATTGAATTAGATAAACGTATATCTTATATTATTGGGAATACAATAATAATGTCTAATCAATATCTTGGTAAGGGGCTTTTATTAACCTCTATTATGAATGAAGGACAAGCAGCAAGGAAATATCCTATTGATGGATTAGTAGAATTAAAAGTTGAAGAATATGACTCTTATGAGAGAATTAAAAATTTATAAAAGAGGTATAAATGAAAGATAAAACTTTAAAAAGTTTAGCTGGGGTAAGGATGCGTAATAGTGATGGAGTAATGAATCGTATTATTTGTGCACCATCATATAAAGGTGAACAATGGATTGCATTTACTAATGAGGATACTTTGGAAATTTTTTGTTGCCCACTAATTGAGTATATTAGTTGCCTACCTCTTAAAAAACAACAAAAATTTAATAAGTTAATTGGGAAATTAACGTTTTAAACAAGGAGGAAGAAATGATAGAACCTAAAATAATTTTCACAGTTGAGGATTTTCTAAAAGGCGGCATTGCTATACATTGTCCTAGTCCTTTTCAATTTGATAAGTTGCTAGATTATATGTATATAAAAGATAATCGTACAGCTTTAAAAACTAAATTATGGTTTGCCCATTGGTTTAGTACTGCTATTGGGTTTAATGTAGAAGATTTAGAGTTTAAAGTATTAAGGAAATCAATGTTTCCAGAGGATACTAGAATATTTAAGTTTAAAGAATTATTCTTAAATGATTGACTTTTTCCTTATAAAATGGTATAATTAATTATAACGTTGAAAGAAGGTATAAATTATGTTTAATAATTTAAATAGTTTCCATAAAGAAAGCAAGGCGATTATCGGAGATATTTTTAATAAGTATCCATCTTTAATCACAGCAGTAAGAGCAGATAGTTGGGTAATGAGTGAGTCTGGCTTAAGAACTACTACCATAAATGATATAGAGTTTACTATGGGTGTTGATAGATTAGTTTTAATACCTAAACATCACAAATATGTTATAAAAATACCATTTAATATACAAGATTTTGATGCGTGTAAATTTGAAATAGAAGTTTATGAGCATGCTAAAGGTTTAAAAATAGACGGTTGTTTTGCTGAGATAGTACAGTCTGGTAAGTTTAATATAGACATTATTCCTGTTGATATTATCGACTATAGATTTTTAAATAGTGTATTCTCGCATGATGGCGATGAATTTGTAGGTCGTTTAGATAATTTTAATGATTTATTTTTAAAACTAAAAGAACTTTATATAGATTGTGTTGTTAATATAGATTTACCTTATTATTTAGCAGAATATGCTGGAGAAGAAGTGCCAGATGATAATCTTTCTTGTGGTGATTGTGATGGTTGTAATAACGATGAATTTGAAAGTTGTACAATAATGACAGCTAGATTAGATACAACTATAAATTATTCATATACAGGGTTACACGATTTAGACCCACACATATATAATATGTTTATAGAACAATATGGAATGGATGATTTTCTTTTATTAAGAGAATTATTAAAAGAATATGACTTAACTGATTTTCATAATGGTAATGTAGGATGTTTAAAAAATGGTAATATAGTTATTTTAGATTATGCAGCATAGGAGGCGAAATGAATTTAATAATAAGTTTAGTAATGGGCGGTCTAATTATTGTCTTTTTATATTTTAGTAGATTATTCTATCAATGCTTTAAAGCGATGGATAAATATTCGAATCATGTATGGGAAATAATTATAATAGTAGCAGTATATTTAATTATAATATTGTGCTTAGTATTTTTAATAATGGGATTGACATTAATGTAATTCTTTATTATAAAGTTTAAAGAGTGCTTATTATTATAAGCACTCTTTTTAATTGGAAGAGTTGACTTTTGACAGAAAATATGGTATAATTATATTATAAGATAGGATAGAAGTTTAGGCGAGTGGTGTAATCGGTAACACATGACACTTTGACTGTCACATACATAGTTCAAGTCTATGCTCGCCTACCAAAAGAGGTTAATATGATTAAGAGAACAGCTAGGGAAACAATTGAGGTAATAGAAAATGGAGAGATAGTAAGTAAGACTACTAGGAATATAGAGGAAATTGATGATAGTGCATATCAATCGCTTTTCCCTTTTCATTATCGTGATGTATTAAATCCCTTTAAAGAGTTGGATTGGAATATACCTAAGCCAACTTGTAAGGAAGATGAAGTAGCTAAATATGGTAGTTCAACAGGTGATAAAGTACATATAAAGCCAGAGACTACGAGTAAATTGTAAAATATTTAGTAAAAAGGCGGTTTTAATTTGAGTATTAATATTATATAATTAATATATTATATAATCACTATTATTATGTACATATTTATCTACCATGTTGTAGAATAAGAATCCAAGGCTCGCAATGCGTTTCTCGGTTTGCCGAATTAGTTTAATAGGTAAAACAATAGTTTTGTACTCTATAAACGAGGGTTTGAATCCTTCATTCGGCTCCAACTAAATTATAAAGAAAGGAAAAATAATGAAAGAATATTTTGAAGGATATGTAAGTACAGAACCAGAGGATGTAAACGAACCAACTAATAAAGATATAAAAAGTAGTAGATTAAAGAATAGTTATACTTTAAGTGGTTCTTATAGTAATAATAGCAAGAGAAAAGACAATATAATTTTAACTACAATAGCTATAGTTAGTATAATAATAGGATACCTATCATCTTATATTTTAACATGGGGAGTCTTAGTCGATTATTTTAATACTATTAATCCTATGTTTAATATAGTTTTATTATTAATTTATATAGGTATGGGATTCATTATGTCATTAACCGCTTTAGTCATACTTGGTTATATTTGGGCATTTATTTGTTGGATAGGACATATTATAAGGAAAAAGAAAAATATAGGAATGTAGCTAAATGGTTAAGGCACTCTTCCACGAATATTCAAGCAGTAGTAGACAAACCTACCTGTATTACATGTGGTGTTGAAATATCCTCACGTAACTTGAAGTACTGTATCAAATGTGCTGGTGCTATTAGAAGAAAAGCTGAAAGACCAAGCCCAATACAATTAAAAGAGTTGATTAGATTGCAACCGTTCACTACTATTGCGGCACAATTTGGTGTTAGTGATAATGCAATACGAAAATGGTGTAAACTATATAATTTACCATCAACAAAAAGAGAAATAAATAGCTATTCAGATAATGAATGGAAAAATATAGGGACATAATGTAATGGGAACATGTCTCTCTGATAAGGAGGCTTTCCAAGTTCGAATCTTGGTATCCCTACCAAGTGATATGGTGTTAATAAAATGAAATAATTATAAATTATGGAGGTTTATTATGGCTTATGAAAATGGCAAACAAGTAAATAGATATGCTAACAAAATAGAACATAAACGCAGACAATGGGAGAAGTGCTTTAGCCCGCAATGTTCTTTCTTTCCAGTTAAATTTATGTCTTTGTTCCCAGAAGATTACTGGTTAGATGAAAATAAACAAGTAGAATATTGGAGAGCATATGATTATTCTACTAACAGAGTATTCGCAAAAAAGCAAACAAATAAAAGATTGCGACAAGATAATAGGAAATTAAATGATACTCTTTATTATGAAAATTTCCCAAATTATCAACATGGACAATTTCATAAACAATTTGATTATTGGTGGGCTGTTTATTAAACAGCCTATATATGCATCATTGACTTAGTTGGTTAAAGCAAGACACTTTTAATGTCGAGATCCAAGGTTCGAATCCTTAATGATGCACCAGCACCAGACTGATCAACTGGCTCTAATATTATTCGGGATATTAGATGGGACAAAACGTACATATTCGTCGTTTCTCTAAGTTTTGGTATTTATACCGACTTTATTTTTCAGAATATGTAATTTGGGAAGTTCGTATATTTGGTATGTACATTCGGTTGAAGCCCGAGCGGTTGAGGTTCGACTCCTTGACTTCCCACCATTTATGCTCTGTTAGTTCAAAGGTAGAACACTCGGCTTACATCCGAGAGATAATAGTTCGAATCTATTACGGAGTACCAGACGGTTTCACTTATCGTGAACAAAGTGCGTGAAAGATAAATATAGTTGCAACTATATAGATCCAATGGGTGGTAGCAAGCAGTAACACGTAAAACAAACTATCACGCGTACCAGTATAGTAGTAAATGGGAAAACGACGGTCTCCAAAACCGATATTCTAGGTTCGAGTCCTAGTACTGGTGCCAAGTGTATTTATTGACTTTTTCTTAAAAAAATGATATAATTATATTATATAAGTGATAAAAATTATAAAAAGGAGTAACCAAGAAGGAAAAAAGATATTATAAAATATACAGAGAAAGAATATATGCGTCTATAGCTCAGCGTATAGAGCACTTGACTACGAATCAAGAGGGCATAGGTTAGAATCCTATTAGACGCCCCAATATTCCTCTTAGGACTACCATAGATCTATAGCTTAACGGATAGAGCAACATTCTTCTAAAGTGTCAGATGAAGGTTCGAATCCTTCTAGGTCTACCAAAATTATAATTATAAATTAATATAAGAGGAGGCATAATCATGGGAATAAAAATATTTTTAACATTACTAATATGTGTAATTAGTGCATTATTAGGAATAGATGTACATGTTAAAAATTACAAAGGGGTAGCTATTGAAGGAACTTTAGTATTTTTAATTTCAATAGCAATAGTATTATCATAAATAAATAAATCGATTTACATTGCGAGGGTGATGGAACTGGAGATACATGCAGCACTTAAAATGCTGTGCTTAGATGATTGAGGGTTCGACTCCCTCCCTTCGCACCATTAAAATATAAGAGGTGAATTATGAAAATTTTTAAACGTATTAGAAATTCTTATCAAAAATATTGTTGTAGTTGTAATTATTTTGTTAAAACTTATAAATACAAAGAAGAAAAAGAATATAATATTCGTGGTAATATATATAAAGCACCATATATTAAACGTATATGTAAAGATTGTATGAATGAAGTATCTTATGGTAGAGATAAAGATAAAAATATAAAAAGTTTAGAAAAAGCAATGAGATATGGTGCTGTAACTAAGCGGTAAGGTAATAGATTGCAAATCTATTTTTCCTCAGTTTAAATCTGAGCAGTACCTCCAAAGAAAGGTGAATAAATGGAAATATATATAAACAAAAAAATTAATCGTGTATATGTTCTTGTAGAAGAAATTAATATTATTGAAAGTAGATTTTTATGTATTAATGATGGTTATACATATACCATACCTATCAATGAGTTAATGTTTGTAGTTAATGATAAACAAATAGGTTTTTATAAAAGAAGTTAATACACTATAAGCAAGAGTGACGGAACTGGAAATACATGCTGGTCTTAGAAACCAGTGCTTAGATGATTGAGGGTTCGACTCCCTCCTCTTGTACCAAGGAGAAGAATGGAAAATAAAATTGATAATCTCGCAATGTTAGAGTTATTTCATAAGCGAGATAAAACAGAAATTAATATGTCTTTTGAAGCTTTTTGTAAAAAAAAGATAGACACAAAAGAATATTATCAAGAAGTAAATATAGCCAATTTAAAAAAATTAAATAAAGATATTACTACTGTAATAAATCATGCGATTTATAAATTATTATAATTTATTAGTTGTATTTTTATATATAATAAAAAGGAAGGTGATATATGCGTTTTAACAAAGCTATTGCTATTACTATTATCATATCATTAGTATTAGTAGTAAGTGGTTTTTTATGGTTACCTACTATTGAAATAGAATCAATATTAAGTACAAAAGAAAATACACTACAAAGCAGCAATTCTTATATAATAGATGTTAATTATAGATCGAATAATATCTATAAAGAACCTATAATTGAGAAAGTAGAAATAGAAGTAGAAATAGAAAGAACTATACAAGAAGAATTTGAATATTTAACTATTTCACAAAGCTTAACTAAGGAAGAACAAGTATTATTATTTATAGATTTAATCGCACCACAAATGAGTCAGGAACATATAGATTGGGGACTATGGGCTAGTCCTAGAATTGCACAGGCTATATTGGAATCAAGCATTGGTAGTTCTGGAATAGCTCAAAATACAAATAATCTATTTGGAGTAAAAACAGACGACGATGATTCAGATTATGAAGTATATGTACAAGAATTTATTAATGGACAATGGCAATCAGTAAAATCACAATTTAAAACATATGATGCATGGCATAGTAGCATAACTGATCAAGGCGAATTATTATGTGGTAGGCAATATACTGGATTTAGAACAGCCCAAACTGTAAAACAAGCTTGTTTTAAATTACAAACTAGTGGATATGCTACAGATGAAAGATACTATTTAAAATTAATTAGTATTATTAATAGTTATGATTTGACACGTTTCGATAGAGAGGAACAAAATGATTATACATTTTTTGTATTAAAGGAAGGTGGTAGTTATAGACCGCCTGAAACACGTATACTACAAGATTTATTAATAAGTCATGGATATGATATTGTTTCCGATGGAGATTTTGGTCCATCAACTACAGAAGCAGTTAAAGACTTTCAACTTAGGTGTGGTTTAGTTAGTGATGGTAAAGTAGGAATAAAGACTCATAAAAAACTAATAGGATATGAAGATTTTTAAAAGGAGAAAATATGAGGACGTCTAAAATTAGAGGTCATAAAATATTTTACGATGGTACAGAATGGCGGTTTTGTGATACAAGAAAAGCTACATCACAAGCCGCCTTTTTGTCACGTCCATGCAATTATTGTAAAAAATATTCTACCAAAGAAGGGTATGATGGATGTTTAGGAACATTAATTGGTATAATGAATGTATGCTGTGGTCATAGAAGAAAAAAAGAAAGTTATGTTCAATTTTTAGATGGTCATTCAATACATGGTAAAGACGCATATAAAATTTTAAAAATACTTAAAAGAATAAATGGAGGACAAAATGAAAAAGAAAATACGTAAATTGCTATTTGCTTTAATACTATTTTTATGTGTTAATGTATTTGTTGGAGCAGGCTTGCCTGCGACAGCAGAAAGGCAATTAGGAAATGAAAAAGAATACATATTTTATGTAATTGGCGATGGGATGGGAGAGGCTCATCTACAATTAGGTAATATTTATAGCAAAGTTGCATATGGAAGTTCGGCAGTATGGGAATATCCTAGTTATCGTAGTATGTTAATAGGTGGTGCAGAAAGTTCACAGGGTGGTTCTATGTTAGCAACAGGCGAAAAAAATGGTGCAGGATTAATTTCTGAACGCAAGGATGGAACAGAATTGATTACTATTTTAGATGTGGCAAAAGAAAATGGATATGCTACTGGTATTGTTACTAATGCAAGTTTAGCTGATGCTACCCCTGCTGCATTTTATGCACATGCAGACTATAGAAATAAAATGGATACTATATCGAAATGTATCCCTACATCAGAAGTTGACTACTTCATTGGAGGTGGAAAGAATTTTCTAGATCGTAACAATATTGAGGGAGAAAACATAGTTAGTGTAATAGATTATGATTTACCTTTCCTTTATTTGAGACATCATGAAAAATTTAAGCATTTATATGAGGATTTACCTTCTTTATTAAATATGACTTTAGATGCAATAGATTATTTAAATGATGATAATGATAAGATGTTTATAGTAATTGAGTCTTCTGCAATTGATGGTGCGGGACATCAGGAAAATGATGTGTATGCTGCGGCAGAAATGAATAGAATGAACTCACTAATTAGAATGTTATCTTCTTTTGATAATGCTAATATAATATTGACTGCTGATCATGAAACAGGTAATCATTCTATGTTAGATAAGCCTATTGCAATTAATCCTAAAAAAGAACCTATCAATTTAATTTCAGCATCTAGAATGACTGCTAAGATTGCATATAATGCGGGATTAAGACCCCATTCTTCAAAACATTCGAGACAAAAAGTCCCATTAGTCTTATTCTTAGATGACGGCAAGGATGTACATCATTTTACCGATTGCAAATCTATTGTTGATATACCACATGCTATTTGTGATATGATGGGATGGGAAGATACTCTAGATAATGATTAATAAGGAACTTATAAAATACTAACTAATATAAAAGTCAAGCTATAAAAGCTTGACTTTTCCAGTTTTTTATGATATAATAGTATTATAAGATAAAGGAAGGCAAAAATATGAAAAAAACATTATATCCAAAAACAGAAAGATACAATCCTAAAAAGCTAATACAGATTACTGAAAAAATTAATGGTGAATGTATTGGTTTTGCTAAGGATTTAGATGGTAATTTTATGATTATACAAAGGAATAATTTTTTTACGTTATTTTGTAATGATCACAATGAAATAGATTTTTCTAATGAGTTAAGTGTTATTTCTATTTTATATAAACAACTTCATGACTGGTTATTAGAAAATGGAGAAATGTTATTTAATGAACTACATTCAGGTTCAGTAATTTTTGGAGAGTGGGTTCATTCAAATTCAGGTACCTATACTCAAGGTCATTATGGAGATAGTTTATTTAAAATGTTTGCTAAAGCAAATATAGACGAATATTATATTATAGGTCGTTATAAATATGACCATGACTTATTTAAATATCCATTCATGAATGTAGAAATACCTTCTTATATTGATGTAGTTCCATTTATTAATAAAATGCCTATGTGTGCTTTAAGTTTAGAATTTTTAAATCGTTTGTATGAGCGTTATACACGAACATATGGAATTCATGTAGAAGGATTCGTAATTGAGATTGATGGGATGATAAAAAAGTATGTTCGTAAAAAAGAAAATAAAACTATCGAACATTTTTGGAAAGATTAAATTTGAAAATACTATAACAAAATTATTGACTTTTTGTGAAAAAAATGATATAATAAGTTATAAAGAGAATTAAAAAATAAATAGATTTGGCAGTTTGGTGTCAACGAAGATAAATATGGTAACATATGAAAAGATAGTGTGATAAACTATCGCTATGAAAATAGTCTATCCAAACAATTGAGGACAGAGAGCTTCCCCTAATGGGTGCTTGTTTCATTAAGTGATTTGTGGAACTATAGCCTGTGAAGTTTTCCCAAAATGCGATGGTGTCTTATAATGTGCTAATTGTTATAAGATTATGCTACGTCAGAAACAACGGACAGTCTGCGTTTCGTGCTATTATAACGATAGCTAGGGAATTGGTAAAACGAACAGTATCTAGAACTCAAAGACTATAAGTTTGAACTTAATCAGTAAAAGCGATAGTCAATATTACAAACGGTTTTTGGTTTAGCCTAGAATCTAGTAATATATCATGAGTAAACATGATTGTTGAAAATGTATAGCGGTGTGTTGCATTTATTATTCGCAAGATAATAAACAACTGTACTGGCACATCGTGTATCAGACCAGATTTGCGTAGGTTCGATCCCTACCTTCCCCACCATTTGGGGAAGTAGCTCAGTGGTAGAGCATTAGTATTAGAACTAAGTTAGAGAAAAGGTTATAAGCAAAAGACCAGTACATGGTTAGACGAAAGCAACTTAATGCCGTACTTACAGAGGAATACGGCTCAATGGATACTGCAAGTTGAAATTGATTAATGGCATTTCTGCACGGTGGGTTCATTACCCTTTACATGCTGACGGTAGGAAATACATTGAGTAGTTTAATTAATAAGAGGAGTGCCACTCTTTAAAAAAGGCAGTTGTAAGCAATACCGTTTTGGAACGGTGGATAAATAGAGAATAAATAATTCTATAAAAGATGCTTAATGGTAGTTATAATCTCAGACTTTACCTATTTCTGTAAACAAGTAAATTGCGAAAGCATTTATGAGTTAAAGGAGTTTATGTAAGTAAACTCCATGATGTCGATGTAGTATGCCTCCACGTGGCGACATTGGGTAATTCTAAATACTATAGGTGAATTAATGACTGAATAATCCTTTTCACGGGATAAGGTATGGTAAATATCGGGGTGAAGTTCCCTAATTTGAAATTCGATAGAAATATAAGATGTTAGCCAGTTTCAATATGATTGACCGTCATTAGATAGACTAAACGATAGAGAAGCTATGCGGTGTTAAAACTGAATTTAGTTTCTTGCGGCTAGAGTATATCTCGAATGTGGTTTAGGTTGTAATATAATATGAAAGTCCGCTAATTTTGCAAGTAGTGAATGTATTACTTGGGTAAAACTGAATAACCCTGCTTCTAGTAAGTATCCTATTAATGAATGACGAGCCTATAAAGTTGATTGAGAATGAAATTTACCAAATTAATATATACTATTGTATATATCAGAAATAGTGTATTTGCAAAAGTACACTATTTTTATTTTAAGGAGGAACTTATGAAACATATAGTACCATATGGAGTATCTGAATGGGACATTTTATTTGATAATGATATAAGTGTAGAATTAAAACATGTTAAATATGAAACTACAAGTATATTTGGTGGAGCAGATGGAGAAAGACGTATACAAGTTGATATTATCCATGCATCATTACCTGTTGATTTAATATTGACATTGTTAAATAATAAGGTAAAACAAATTAGACAAAAGGTTGTCATACAATCTCTAGAGACAAGTGAGCAATCTACAATGGAAAATTTATTCGATGTTAATACATTTGAAATTGAAATAATTGCTGCAACACTTAGCCCAGCTGATATTCGTATAAATATTAATAAGATGATATAAAGATTTGACTTTTTCAATAATTTATGATATAATTAATTATAAATTAAAATATAAATATTTAATTTAAAAGTTATAGTAAATAATCTAGCTTTTTACAAAATAATAGAACATTTAAAACGATGCGGGTTAGTGTAACGGCAGCATATAAGACTCATTATCTTAAGGTGGGGTTCAACTCCTCGCCCGCACCCATATGACGCATTAGAACAATTGGTTAGTTCACCACCCTTTCAAGGTGACAACATGGGTTCGAACCCCGTATGCGTTACCAAAAAACGGAAGTACTTGTCGAGGACTTCGGAGTGATAACTAGGACAAGGAAAGAGTGAAACATTGATAAGTTGTTTGATCAGTTATCTATACAACAGTGTAAGATGTGGACGTGGGAAGTTGGGTGTTGTCTTCCCTTTTAAGGTTCTATCGTATAGCGGTTAATACAACGGACTGTCGATCCGTAAACGAGAGTTCAATTCTCTCTAGAATCGGACTTATAATTATTTAAAGGTTTCATAAAAAGAGGCATTTAGCTATGTCATACATTTATCAGATTACCAATATAGTAAATGGCAAGCAATATATTGGTAAAACAGAAGGAACAATTGAAGAACGATGGAAACAACATTGCAAATCTTATAAACGGATAAATTGCGAAAAACGTCCATTATATTCAGCTATGAAAAAATATGGGTTAGATAGTTTTGTTATTATAAAACTAGAAGAATGTTTGCCACAAGATAGCAATGAAAAAGAAAAATATTGGATTGAAATATTAGGAACTTTTAAAAAAGGTTATAATGCAACTATTGGTGGAGATGGTGCTTTATTTATAGACTATGATTTAGTAGTAGAGAACTATAAACATTTAAAAAATCAAACCAGTGTTGCAGAACTAATGAATATTACAACCGATAGCGTTAGAAAAATATTAAAAATTAAACATATATCTATATTAACAAGCAAAGAGGTTAATATTAATAGAGCAAATACGATTAATATGTTTGATAAAAACAATAAATTCATACGTAGTTTTGCTTCAGCAAAAGATGTAGGTAGATTTTTAATTATTAATAATAATTATACACAAGCAAATCTTACTTCAATATCTACAAATGTTGGTAGAGTTTGTAAGGGAAAAAGAAAAACCTGTATGGGTTTTATATGGGGAATATAGCAGTATGGTATAATTGGCTAACACATTCGGTTCATACCCGTAAGTTATAGGTTCAAACCCTTTTACTGCTACCAAAGCGTTATTTATAGTTTTCTCGCTTTAAAAGGCAAAGCTATCCCATGATAATTTGACGAAGAGTTTGGTAAAGAAATTATTATCGCAGAAGTATATTAGTGCGATTCATAAGAATCTAATGCTTGCGTGAAGAACTATTGTCATTTTTAGTCACGTTGACACAAAATGAATGTGTGTATATACAGAGAAAATATACTTACCTTATTGTTTATATCTAGTTGGCACAATAATGGTGTACCCCATATAATCCAACATTAAAATTTAACTTCTTTTATGGTGATAACCTAGTTGTGTAGTAGGGAGTTAGGTGTAGATATTAATTAATGCTACTTATAAAATATATCTTGATTGTAAGCCCATCAAGTATAAAGCGACAATGGCTAGGGATTTAGGAAGTCGCATACTAATGTATATCCAGAAACCTAATTTATATGGGGTAGCATGATCCAAGGTTGGCGACAGTGCCTTGCAAGCACCGTGTGGCAGGTTCAATTCCTGTGTGCTCCACCAATATAGTAATAATAGTATAAAAAGTTAAAATAGATACCTATCTTTCTTACATAAAATATGAGAGTATAAGAATTTCATTTAAAATTCAAACTATTCTAATTTTTTTAAACATACGAGGAATCGTAGGGAGGGATAAATGACTAAATTAAGTGAACTTAAAACATTTGTTCAAGGACAAAGAGTTAATAGTAATGTTTTTGATTCATTAATTGATGGAGTAAGAGAAGAAGCATTAGAATCTGGTGTAGCAATAGATCCGACTTTTACAGGCAATAGACCAAATACAGGTGTTGCATTTGGTAGTTCAGCTAATACACAAGCAGGCGTAGCTCCTGTGTTACAAGCAGAAAGCACAACAATAGCGACACAAGCAACGGCTGGAGGAATTTTGGTTGTTCGTGTAACATCAGCTTTATTAAGTGGTGGACAAAAGGACATTCCAATTACAGTAACAACAGGTGCTATTGGTGCAGTAGGAGCGGAAGTTCGTGCGGCATTAGCATTAGATAATGATATTGATACACACTTTGTAGTAAGTGGTGCAGATGAAAATATTATATTAACTGCTAAAGTAGATGCAGCAGATGATGCTACATTGGCATTTTCATTAATTACAGATGGTGACACAGGCGTAACAGTTGGTGCATCAGGTGATACAGTTGCAGGTGTTGCAGCAGTATTACAAATTGAAACAGCTACGGTTGGTGTTGCAGCAGCAGCGCCAGGAACTTTACAAGTTAGAATAACATCAGCATTATTAGATGGTGGCTATAAAGACGTTCCTATAGCAGTAGCTACGTCAAATCAAAGTGCAGTAGCATTATATATTCGTGATGAATTAGCCGATGATGTTGATATCGATACACATTTCACAGTAAGTGGTAGTACAGCTAATATTATATTAACTGCTAAAGTAGCAGCAGCAGATGATGCTACACTTGCAATAGCTATTCAAGATGCAGACGGTACTAGTGTAGCATTAAGTGGTGCTTCTGCCAATACAGCAGCTGGTGTAGCTCCTGTATTACAAGTTGAAACTATTGAAGTTTTAACTGCTGATGGTTATGCTGGAACATTAGGAATGACAATAACATCTGCACTATTAGGTGGTGGTAATAATGCTATTACAGTTGACTTACTTACTACAGATAATACTGTCGATTTAGTTGCTACAAAAATTCGTGCTGCTTTAGCAGATGGCGAAATTGAGACTCATTATACTATTGGTGGTAGTGCAGCAGAAATTACATTAACAGCAATAGTTGCAGCAGCAAATGATGCAACATTAGACATAGCATTAGATACTGTTGGTGCTTCTGGTGTAACATTAGGTGCATCTGTAGATGCAGTTAGTAATGTAACAGGAGTTGTACAAATTGAAACTATTGAAGTAACAACTGGAGCTAGTGTATCTGAAGAATTATCATTTAAAGTAACATCAGCTTTATTAACTGGTGGTTCACAACAAGTCGATTTAGAAGTATTAGAAGATGATACAGTTAGTCAAGTCGCAGCAAAGATTCGTGCAGCATTACCTTTAAATTCGGAAATTAATGCAGGATTTACTATTGGTGGAAGTGGAGCATTTGTTATACTAACTGCAAAAGCATCTGCAGCAAATGATGCAACTTTAGCTATGGCTATTGTAACTGGTGAAACGGCAACTGATGCTTTAATATTATTTACAGATAGTGATGGCAATATTACAAGCACTACTGTCAGCGTATTAAAAATTATTAGTTTAGAAATTGGAACATATGATATTACTACTGATCAAGCAACATTAACTCCAGACACATTAGAAGTAACAGGAAATGCAATTTTAGAATTAGGAATAGCATTTTAAATAAATTATAAAAAGGAAATAGGAGAAAATAATGACATTAGTAAATACTGATTTTATTACAGGAAAGGAAATTGAAACATTAGGAATTGTAAAAGGTTCTATGATTCAATCAAAGCATTTAGGACGTGACATAATGAGTGCTTTTAAAACAATTGTAGGAGGAGAACTTACTTCTTACTCAGAAATGTTAAATGAAGCAAGAGCGATTGCAACTAAACGTATGATTGAAGATGCTAAAGAACTTTATGCTGATGCTATCATTAACGTACGATATGCAACAA
>Ga0233437_1000909_pt1 | contig 60003 bp, 50 predicted proteins | sample SI_122_August201_FD_182714 | JGI IMG/M metagenome (GOLD analysis project Ga0233437, IMG submission 182714) | Seawater microbial communities from Saanich Inlet, British Columbia, Canada - SI_122_August2016_200_MG | ecosystem: Environmental > Aquatic > Marine > Inlet | place: Canada: British...
GTTTTAATCAGAGTATTCCAACGACCATTGACCCCGGACCATCGTCCAATCTTTCCCATTTTAATTTATATATTTGGCTGAACAAAACTAAATCCGGTATGAAGCTTTTTCGTCTTTCCCTGATTACCTTGGTTTTTGCTCTTGCATTGGCATCGTGCGAGGCAGAATTTGATCCTACAAACCCTGCCGGATCAACCCCTTATGTAATTGCAATTCTAAGTCCCAAAGACAGTGTACAATACGTTAGGATTCAGCGCAGTTATATTGCCAGGGAGAATGCATATAATCTTTCCAAAAATGCTGATTCTCTTTATTATAAACCTGAGGATTTACAAGTGTATTTTACCCGTTTTGATACACTTGATGGCAGCATCATGGATGTCATTGAACTGGAGCCAACTTATGAGATTCTTAAAGATACAGGCTCTTTTTCATCCAACGGACATTATTTATTCAAAACCAGTGAACCGATTTATGCTGAATTTGATTATGAGTTAAGTGTGAATTTCCCCGAGGAGGATAAAAGAATTACATCCCGGATCAATCCTTTGGGTGCCTGGAATTTAAAACATGCTTTTCATGGAGAAATAAGAAAAACCAAATACAACTGGTATCATCCGGAGGACATAAATTATTTCACTGATCTCACCCCAACCAAACACCAGCAGCTATCTCGCTTCTTATATACAGAAATGAGTGAAACTGATACAACAGAAAAGTACATTGAGTATATCCATGAGTACAATACTTTTGAAGAGTTAAATGAAAATTTTGAAGAGCAGAATTTTCTGGGTGATGATTTTCTTCTTCGATTTATTAACAGGGAAATTCCAGAAAAGGAAAACGTAAGACGAATTGCCGTTGGAGTTGATTTCATGATTCATTTACCTGATTCTAACCTTCTTATGTATCAAACTGTTGGAGATCCTCAATCTTCATTCATGTATACTCCTGAGTATGATAACATCAGTAGGGGTGGTGTTGGATTATTTGCCAGCCGGTATAAACTAACACTTTTTGGTAAGGCCTTAAAACCAGATGAAATAGATTCTATCTCCCTGGGAAAATATACAAAGCATTTAAACTTTGCCGATTCGTGGGGTCATTTTCACGATGGACGTTAATTAGAATTTTATCTTTCATTAATACTTTCAGATATGTCCCACAGAATAACAAGTCTGTTGTCTTCATTGATTCTCCTGATTGTAGTTTTTGGTCTGTCATCTTGTGAGAAAAACTATGCACCCAGAATATTTAATACAGAATTTGCAAGGTTACCTGGTTTATCAAGCACCTCTTTCATTGTAAGTGTTGAAGCATCAGATGCCAATCATGATCCACTAACATATTTATGGGAAGCCTCCAATGGTAGTTTCATAGAAAGTCAGGAGAAAAGTGAGACCACGTGGGAAGGACCACAAGTCACAGCTGATACTGAGTTTGAACTCACGGTTACTGTTTCTGATGGCAAGCTATCAGCAAGTGAATCGGTTTTCATCAGTCTGGCAGCTCCTAGTTTTGGGAAAGTAATTGGCACTGCGTTTTTCACAGGTACTACTGTCCCAATATATGAAGCAGTTATTTCACTGGATGGTAAAACCGATACAACAGATATTAATGGAGAATATGAAATTGATGGTGTTCGATCTGGTCGGCAAACTGTCAAGGGAAGAAAGCCTGACTTTACAACAGGAAGTACAGATGTAATTGTCACTCAGGGCATTACTGAGGCTTTGGTTTATATGTCGTCACCTGTCAACTCCACTCGTTTGTATGGACGATGTGTAGGGAATATGACAGGTGATCCGAAAGCCAATCTTGAAATAATCGTTCTTAATACCAACAAGAAGGAAAGTGATCTCAGAACACGTTCGGATGCTGGTGGATATTATGAAATTCCTTTAGTACCACATGGCCTGAGATATCTGATTGTTAAGGAGGATGAACGCATTCGTGGAGAAACACTTGTTTTCCTTGAGGTGGAGAGCTACCTATTTAATGTTCCTATTCGTGAGCCTTTCGAATTCAGTGATTCTCGTGACGATAGAACATATGGTGGAGTCAGGATTGGCGGTCAACTTTGGATGGCTGAAAACCTGGCATACATTCCGCATGTTTCACCCCCTGAAATACAGGGTGGGATTTGGGTTTTTGATTATTCAGGAAGCAATGTGTCGGAGGCTAAACAGCATGAAAATTATGGATTATACGGCTGTTTATATGACTGGCATACCGCTATGGCTGATGATCATGGTAATGGAAAAGACATTTGTCCTCCAGGCTGGCACTTGCCAACTGATGCTGAATGGAAAAGTCTCGAGTTAACTTTAGGATTGGATTATATTGAGCTTGACTCAGTGGGATGGCGACTATCTGGCGATGTAGGAAGAAAACTTAAGGCCAGTTCAGGATGGGAAAACGAGGGCAATGGTTCAAATTCAGGTAGTTTCTCAGCACTTCCAGGAGGAAATCGTAGTTCAACCGGAAGCTTTCTGGGCGTACCAGGATATGCCAATTTTTGGATGGCTACGGCTTGGAAAGAGGATGAATTATACGCCTGGCGCAGATATTTATACCATAACCGTGATGCAATTGGCAGATACAGTGATTTTAAAACCACTGGTTCATCAGTTCGCTGTGTGAAGGATTAAGACCGTTAAAAACTGAAGTTGTTTTTCTAGAATTGTATCTTTTTTCGGTACAATAAGAATGCAAATCCAAAAACCAGCATAATTACAAAAATACTACTGATCAGGGCAATCATTTGTCCGGTTTTGAGCGAGCTTGGTTCAAATCTGAACTCGATTTTATGCTCCCCTGCAGGTACTACCATTGCTCTCAACACATAGTTGGCCCTGATATAATCGGATTCCTTACCATCAATAAAAGCTTTCCATCCGTGAGGATACCATATCTCAGAGAAAACCGCCAGACGATCCTGAGCTGTTACTGACTCATAACTCAAATAGTTTGGTTTGATCTCAGTTAATCGAATTCGGTCTTCAGTAATGGCCGGACTAATATCCGGCAGGCCATTAATTAAATCACCAAACTCACTATGTACAATTGCTTCAACTTGTAAGTCATGATCATTCAAAGCCTCGATTTCTTCATTGGCAGTATTAACCTGTACAATCTGATCGGCGAACCAGGCATTTCCAAAGGCATCTGAATTAGGTATTGGCCCAGACTGAAGGTTGTGCAATACATACTTGGTGTTGAGCATATGGTGAATCTTCATACTATCAACAGCTGCTAAAACAGATTCTTGTGTTGGATTATTCTGAAGTGAGTTTAATATTCCTTGAATTTCAGCCATCATATAGCGATCACCCAGATCCTGATAACGGCCCAGCTTTGCTCCGTGATAGCCTCCAATGGATTGATGAAATCGTGAGGCTCTTGAATATTTGAAAGGCACATTATATGTGACATCAAGCACCCTGAAGCTAAGGTCATTGTCCTGCAAAACTGCCTGATCAGCAGGTGAGGGTTGTACCATCTGGGTCATCTGACGCTTACTTTCGAAACGATCATTATTGAGATAGCGCTTGTCTACTGTCCACAAATCAACAAGTATCAGAAGGGCCAAACCAGCATACAGATACACAGGCTTGGTCTTTGTTTTGATGGTGGCCCACAAAATGCCAGCTCCCAGCAGCACAAAAATCAATGTTCTGAAAGCATCACCACGAGCAAGAACAATACGATCAGCATGAAGTGCTCGTTGGAGCCAATCCGGGAAATTCACCTCATCCGCAGCCTGAAAACTAAAAAGTAGTCCGGGAACAAGGATAACAAGCAGACTGAAACCTCCGGCAATACCAGTGGCTATGTATAATTTTTTCAGCTTTTCAGCAACATTACGCTTTTCATCATATACCCATGAGCGAATTGCTAAAAACGACAGTAAAGGCAAAGCAAACTGGGCTATGATCAGGGCATTTGTAGCATCCCTGAATTTTCCATACAGTGGGATATTATTTACAAAAAACTCAGTTAGAGGCATGAAATTGCGCCCCCAGGCAAGCATTATTGACAAAGCAATAATTATCAGAAGCCACCATTTCTTTGGACCTCTGACGAGGAAAAGTCCAAGAATTGCTAAGAGAACAGTTATTGCACCAATATAGTGTGGCCCTGCTGTAAAAGGCTGACTTCCCCAGTAATTCTTCCTGAGTAACTGCTGAGCAAGTTGTGGATCTAATTGCTGTTGTCGCAGAGCCTTCAAAGTTTCTGAATCCTCACCAAAGTTAGTTGTTCCTCCTCCTCCGTACAGATTCGGAATAAACATATTAAAGGTTTCTCCCACACCATAACTCCACTGTGTGATGTAATCAACTTTCAATCCTGAATTACTGCTTTCTTCGGTATTGAGTACCGTTTTACCTCGTGTTGTCTCTTGTGTATATTCGTAGGTAGTCATCAGCATTGTCATGTTTGGCAATACTGCTAAAACCAAAGCAGCCAGCATGACCAGCCCGGATTTCACTATATGATCGAAGTATTTTTGTTTGAGGGCGTAAACTAATTCTACCAGCAAATAAATAAGCACCATCATACCCAGGTAATATGTCACCTGTACATGGTTAGTTGAAATCTGAATTCCCAGTCCAATTGCCATTAGTAATCCACCTGCCAGATATTTTCTTTTAAACACCAGAAACATTCCGGCAATAACAGGAGCCATGTATGCAATTGCATACACCTTATTCACATGTCCGGCCAGAATTAGCTGAACATGATGTGATCCCAATCCGAAAGCAAGAGCACCTGCCAAAGCAAGCCAGCGATTTAGCTTTAAAGTACGAAGCAAAAAGAAAAATCCCAGTAAAACGACAAAAAGAATTGCCACCGTATATCCGGGTAGATATAATTTAAATACCCTGAAAAGCCAATTGTAAACATTACGTGATGGAGGGCTCTTTAGTTGATATGTTGGCATACCAGAAAAAGCTGAATTTGTCCATCCGGGGTACTCCCCGGTCTCCTCCTGAAATTTAGTCACTTCAGCCGTTTGATCCTGAGCATGAATTACATCACCCTGTGGAAGAGTTTTACCTTCAAATACAGGACTCATATAGATTAATGCCACTGCAGCCAGAATAGCTACCATTAATAATTCAGGGAGAAGAGGGCGCAAATATTTCATAATTGCAGATTTGGGTTTTCAGTTTGAGCAGCAGTAAATTTAGAAATAATGTTCTTCATTATTATACATGAATAAGCCCGGACACTTTTATTTCTTTGGGAGCTTTAAGTACCAGGTGCTAAAGAGACCTCAGGGCTTTTTCATAACTTACATTCTCGCCTATTATTCTCTTCAGGTCTTCGATTTTTACCCTTTCTTGTTCCATGGTATCGCGATGACGAATAGTAACCGTTCTGTCAGTAGCAGTTTGATGATCAACTGTAACACAGAATGGTGTACCGATAGCATCATGCCTGCGATATCTTTTTCCAATGGAGTCCTTCTCGTCGTACTGACAATAGAAATCAAATTTCAGCTCATTAATAATCTCACGGGCAATATCCGGTAGGCCATCTTTTTTAATAAGAGGGAATACTGCAAGTTTAACCGGAGCCAGGAAGGCCGGCAAACTCAAAACAACACGAGAATCGGTTTTTCCATTCTCTTTTTTAATCTCCTCCTCAGTATAAGAAGCTGAAATGACCTGAAGGAACATTCGATCGACACCGATAGATGTTTCCACCACGTATGGGGTATATGACTCATTCAGTTCAGGGTCAAAGAATTGAAATTTTTTGCCCGAATATTCCTGATGCTGTTTCAAATCATAATCGGTTCGTGAATGAATTCCTTCCACCTCTTTAAATCCAAAAGGGTATTTGAATTCAATATCAGTTGCAGCATTCGCGTAATGGGCCAGTTTATCATGATCATGAAAACGATAATTTTCTGAACCAAAACCTAATGACTGATGCCATTTCATTCTGAATTGCTTCCAATGCTTGAACCATTTCATCTCTTCACCCGGACGAACGAAGTATTGCATTTCCATTTGTTCGAATTCCCGCATTCTGAAAATAAACTGACGGGCTACAATTTCATTTCTGAAAGCTTTTCCTATTTGTGCAATTCCAAAAGGTAGCTTCATCCGGCCTGTTTTCTGAACATTCAGGTAATTCACAAATATTCCCTGAGCGGTTTCAGGTCTCAGATATATTTTAGACGCACCTTCAGCCGTTGAACCCATCTCGGTTGAAAACATAAGGTTGAACTGACGAACATCTGTCCAGTTTTTTGTTCCTGAAACCGGGCAGCTGATCTCGTAATCCAGAATTATCTGCTTAAGTCCCTCAAGATCATTGTCATTCATGGCCTTTGCAAAACGTGCTGTGAGCTCATCAATTTTTCCCTGATTGGCCAGAACCCGCGGATTAGTTTCTTTGAACTGATCCTCATTAAAAGCCTCACCAAATCGTTTTTTTGCTTTGGTAATTTCTTTTTCAATTTTCCCTTCGAATTTGGCTCTCTGATCTTCGATCAAAACATCTGCCCTGTACCTTTTCTTTGAATCTTTATTATCAACCAAAGGATCGTTAAATGCATCAACATGACCAGAAGCTTTCCAGATAGTTGGATGCATAAAAATGGCCGAATCCAGTCCGACAACATTTTCATACAATAGCACCATGGAGTCCCACCAATACTTTTTAATGTTGTTTTTGAGCTCTACCCCATATTGCCCATAATCATATACTGCACTTAATCCGTCGTAAACCTCTGAGGATTGAAAAACGTATCCATATTCTTTACAGTGTGAAACCAGTTTTTTAAAAAGATCTTCCTGAGCCATATAATGATGTGTTTCTAATTAGGCCTGCAAAAATAAGGCAAAATCTTGTTTATTCATATTCTTTAAGGAATTGAGATTTCTCATTTTTAATTTCGATAGCTTTGAATATCTATTTGCGCAATTTCGCAATTGGATTTCCTTCAAGTCCAGCTGAAACCAACCATGCAACAAATTCAGCAAATGGCTTTATATCCTGATCTACACTAGCACTTTCTAAAGCATTCATGTAATTGTCTCTTTCTTCAACTGGTATAACTGTCCAGGGATATCCACCCGAAGCCAACATTGCATTCATAAGAAATCGACCAATTCGTCCATTACCGTCCATGTATGGATGTATATAAACAAATATAAAATGGCCTAAAACTGCTCGTGCACCAGGATGACTTTCATCTTCCAAAAGTTGAAATAGTAATGGCATTAAGTCTCGTACACTATCTTTATTGATAGGCGTGTGTTTGGATCCTCCAATAAACACCTGACTATTCCGATATCCTGCCAAATCAGATGGCCTTAATAATCCAACAGAAACGCTTGATCCAAATAGCTCTCTGTACCAATCACCGTGATCTGCATCAGCCACCTTGCCGGCATTCTTTCCATCCAAAATTTTGCTAACGCTCTTTTTTACAGCTTGAAATGATTGCCAATATCCACGTGCTGCTATGGCATCTCTTTGCTTTTGATCCTCTTCATTGCCATCTACATCCCATTTGCCAGTTCGTACACGTTCAATCAGTTCTGGGGTAACTGTATATTTTTCAATTGATAAAGAATGATATGCATCTGTAGTATAGAGTTCTTCAATACTCTCCAGGAATGTTTCTTTATTTAAGGGAACACCAGGTGCTTTTGGGAAAACTTCGATGATGATATTCCTCATTTCATGCCACATGAGCTTTACTCGATTAACATATGGTGATTTTTCCCGAAAGTTGAATTTAATTGGTGTTGGTTCCACGAAAGGATCTTTTTCTCTAACATCATACCCAGCAGACTTCATTGTCTTTAGTATATCATCTGCAATCATATTTTGTCCGATATTTCTATAGGCTCCGGCAAGTCTTCCAGCAATTTTAGAATGTCCTCCATCCAAAAGTATGTTAAGCAATTCAGAAGCATCTTTAATCATCATGAGGGCAGTGCGTGCATCAGTTGATTGGCTAGCAAAAAATGATGGTGCACAATGTACTACTGATGAAGGTAGATTCACCACTTGCAAACCCTTCCACTTTTCAATTTCTGCTTTCTCAGGAAGAGACGATTTCATGACAAAAATGGACGTGCCAAAAAGAAACTCTGTTCGAAAATTATTTCCAGAAGTACTTCTCACTATCAGTTGCCTTGGTACTGTATTATTGCCAGCATGCAACATTAACGATTGTTCTGCAGATATACAGTAGTCCTCTCCGTAACGATCTTCAAGGAATTGTCCACAGAATCCCCAAAATGAAACATACCAGGAAGTACTATCCCCTTGTCCCTCTTCATTGGACGTAGATATATACCAACCCTTTATGACTTCACTTATAAAGCCATTTTCAACAAGTCGTTCTCTATGCACTCTGGACAGATCACTGGCCTTGATGCCTATAATCCGATTATCATGAAGTTCTATCAGTTTCTCTAAGGATTCTGCCAATTTTTCTCCTGGTGTTGCCATTTGCTATTTTCCCTATTACTCGACACCGTACTATTGTTATAATCCTGCGCTGTGCGATTGTTATAATTCGGCGATGTGCGATTGTTATAATTTAGTGCAAGTAACGCTAAATTAAATTGATTACCAAAGGACTCATTTAGAAAAGCTTGGCTTGACATTTAGGCGGCTAATACAGACTATCTGGTGTAATTGAGCAAATGGAACAAGCCTATAATCAGGCATTTGAAAGGAAATAGTCACATTAAAAATGAAATGAATGGCTATAATAGATTGAAATTATAATTGTCTGACAATAAATCCTTTAAAGTCATTTATTGGTGCCAATTATTTTTACACACGCGGATTGGCCGGAGATATTTCTCGTTTCCGTCCATATACCAGCGATTCCGCTTGAAATTGGTTAATTTTGTCTAAAATCAGTTTTCAATGAAACACATTTGTGATTATCTGGTTGTAGGCAGCGGCATGGCCGGTCTCAGTTATGCGCTCAAAGTCGCAAAAAAGGGAAAAGTCATCATTTTAGCCAAGGCAGAGATCGAAGAAACCAACACCCGTTATGCCCAGGGAGGCATTGCCTCAGTCACTTATGCCCCTGACAATATTAATAAGCATATTCAAGACACCATTAACGCAGGAGATGGCCTTAATGATGAAGATATCGTAAGAATGGTGGTTTCAGAGGCTCCAGAACAGATACAGGAATTAATCAAATGGGGTGCCCGTTTTGATAAGAACAATGACGGAACATATGATCTGAACCGAGAAGGAGGTCATTCAGAGAAACGTATTTTGCACCATAAGGACAATACCGGCTATGAGATCATGCGTGCTCTGATAGACAAGGTCAGAAATAATGATAACATTGAAATTTTAGAGAAATTTTTTGCCCTTGACCTGATCACTCAGCACCAACTTGGAGTACCGGTTTTCAGGGGTAAACAGAATATTAAATGCTTTGGTATTTATGCTCTGAATACACGCACAAACTCCATTGAAACCATTTTATCAAAAACCACTATGCTTGCCACAGGTGGAAATGGCTTTATTTACCAAACCACAACAAATCCGCAAATTGCAACAGGAGATGGTATTGCCATGGCATATCGTGCGAAAGCATACGTTGAACAAACAGAATTTGTTCAGTTTCATCCTACAAGTTTATTTAACCCGGGTGAACGTCCGTCCTTCCTGATTACTGAGGCTATCAGGGGTTTTGGTGCTGTTTTAAAAACTGTTGACGGTGAGGAATTCATGCACAAATATGACAGGCGCGGATCCCTGGCTCCCAGAGATATAGTTGCCCGTGCAATTGATGCCGAGATGAAAACCCGAGGCGATGATTATGTGCTTCTTGACTGTTCTCATCTGGATACAAAAAAGCTTTTTGAAAGTTTTCCGAATATCACCAAAAAATGCAAATCCATTGGCATTGACATCAGCAAAAAGCCCATTCCGGTAATTCCTGCTGCCCATTATATTTGCGGAGGTGTCCAAACCGATTCTGATGGACAAACCACTATCGAGTACCTTTTTGCTGCCGGTGAAGTGGCATGCACAGGCCTTCATGGAGCCAATCGCCTGGCTTCCAATTCGCTGCTTGAAGGAGCTGTCTTTGCAAACCGCGCAGCAACAAAGGCTATTGAATTGGCCCGAACAGCAATTATCCGGGAGGGTGTTCCTCAATGGAACGACGAGGGTACATCCCTGCCCGAAGAAATGGTGCTGATCACTCAGAGCCGGAAAGAATTGCAGCAAATAATGTCGAATTATGTTGGAATTGTTCGCTCAAATCTGCGTTTGAAACGAGCACTTGACCGATTGGAAATTCTTTATCGGGAAACTGAAAATCTCTATAACCGATCAACTCTCTCAGTGGAATTATGTGAATTGCGCAATGCAATCAACGTTGCTTATCTGGTGATCAAACAGGCCATGCAAAGGAAAGAAAGTCGCGGATTACATTTTAACCTCGATTATCCTTCCAAAAATCCACTTTAGAGTAACAAGTATCTGAAAATATTAAAAGGATTTATAACCAATAATTTTTCTAACCTCCCGGATGGAAGCTGAGGCGCTCTCCCTCGCTTTTTCGGCTCCTTTTTTTACTACTGACCTTAAATAATCATCATTAGCAGATATCTCCAGAATCCGCTCACGGATCGGAGCATTGAATTTAATAATATCCTCAGCAAGCTGCTTTTTCAAATCACCATAACGAATGCTGCATTTAGCGTAGCTATCCTTAAAATGGGTCAGGGTTTCAGGCTCGCTGACTACCTCCATCAAGGAAAAAAGATTTGCAATTGGCTCAGTTGGTTCCTGGTCTGGCTCTTGCGGACCACTATCTGTAACCGCTCGCATAACTTTTTTGCGAATGACCTTTTCTTCATCGATCAGGTTGATAGCATTCCCTTCTGATTTACCCATCTTTCCCGAGCCATCAAGACCTGGAATTTTTATCAGCTCATTTGAAAAACTGAAAGCTTTGGGCTCAGGAAAAAAATCAACCTTATACATATGATTAAATCGTCGTGCAAATTTTCGTGCCATCTCAAGGTTTTGCTCTTGATCTTTTCCAACAGGTACTTTATTAGCACGATGAATAATAATGTCAGCAGCCATAAGAACAGGGTAGGTTAACAAGCCAGCGTTTACATTTTCTGGTTGCTTCCTTACCTTATCTTTAAATGATGTGGTTCTCTCCAGCTCACCAACATATGCATTCATGTTCAGCAGAAGATAAAGCTCAGGTATCTCTGGCACATCACTTTGAACATACAATGTAGCTACATCAGGATCAATGCCACAGGCCAGATATTCAGATAATACTGACCTTATATTAGTATGAAGATTCTCTGGTGTAGGATGAGTGGTAAGACTATGCCAGTCGGCCACAAAAAAGTAACAGTTATGCTGGTGCTGCATCTTTACAAAATTCCGAATAGCGCCAAAATAATTCCCGAGATGCAAATTCCCCGTTGATCGTATTCCACTGACTACAGTTTCCTTCATGGCTCTGATTTATTTTTTACATTTGCGGCAAAGATAGAAATATCCCCCCAAATCCGTACATTTGAGTGGATCAGGAATAATAATTTTTAAAGTCATGGAAAGCACAAGACAACAAAAAGTTGCAAGATTATTGCAAAGAGACCTGGCCGAAATCATGCGCTTGAAGTCCAGAATCTTTGGATCAGGTGTCATGGTTTCAGTTACCGTAGTAAGAATGACTCCTGATTTGGGACTAGCCAAGGTGTATCTGAGTATTTTCCCATCTGACAATAGTGAAGAAGTACTCAAAGCTGTTGAAAAGGCCTCCAGAAATATCAGATACGAATTAGGGACCCTGGTCGGAAAACAATTAAGAGTGGTTCCTGAGCTAAAATTCTATTTGGATGATTCCTTTGATTATGCAAAAAGAATTGATGACCTGCTGGATTAATGAATCTCCCATTCTATATCGCCCGACGTTATTTGATTTCCAAAAAATCACGTAATATTATAAATCTGATTTCCGGCATTTCAGTTGCGGGTATTACAATCGGGACCCTGGCCCTCATCCTGGTACTGTCTTTTTTCAATGGTCTTGAATCTCTGATTAAATCCCTTTTTAATGCCTTTGATCCGGAGTTAAAAATTACCATGGTTGAGGGTAAAACATTTGATGTTGACCCCGAAATATTTGACCCCGTTCGGAATGATCCCTCGCTTGCAGTATTCTGCGAAGTGCTTGAAGAAAACGCCTTGCTTCGCTATCGTGACAGACAGGTTGTTGCCACAATCAAAGGGGTAACAGATAATTTTTCTGAACTTACAGGGATAGATAGTCTGCTGACGGATGGAAAGTTCAAATTACATGATAATGACAGACCCATGGGGGTAATCGGATACGACCTGGCATACAGACTATCAATTGGCTTATCTTTTTTTGATCCCCTATATATATTTGTGCCTAAAAGAAATTCTGGCTCACTATTAAATTACGCAAATGCTTTCAGGCAGGAGTTTCTCTTTCCATCCGCAGTTTTTTCTGTACAACAGGAGTATGACTCGCAATATCTTATTGTGCCATTAGATTTTGCCCGGGAGATACTAAATTATGAAAACAGCGTATCGGCAATTGAGCTGAAATCAAAGCCAGGAGAAGATGTCAATAAAATAAAAAAACGTTTAGTCTCCCAACTCGGACCTGATTATAAAATTCAGAACCAATTTGAACAGCATGAAGCTTTTTACCGGGTCATGGCAGGAGAGAAGTGGGCAATTTTTCTCATTTTAGGATTCATTCTGATCATAGCCTCTTTCAATACCATATCTTCACTCACCTTGCTGGTACTGGAAAAAAAGAAAGATATGCACATACTTCAAAGTTTAGGTGCAGTACCAAAAACTATTCAGAAAGTGTTTTTATATGAAGGTTTGCTAATCACAGGCCTTGGTATTGTTTTCGGACTATCCCTGGGTGCTTTATTAGCCTGGATTCAGATACAATGGGGAATTATTCGTTTCCCATCGAGCGGGGCATTTATTGTGGATGTTTATCCTATAAAAATGATTCTTTCAGACTTCTTTTTGGTTACCGGTATGGTAAGCCTGATTGGTTTGCTAGCCTCAGCAATTCCGGTACGAATACTTGGTAAACGTTATTTTTCTTCTTTTGACGGCACTGGAATTAACAGCTGATCACCCCATTTTTCGCGTATTTCTTCCAGGATTTGATAAACCAATTCCTTCCCTTCAGCCTGAAGCAATCGTATACGTGTTTCTTTAAAATTTGAAAGTCCTTTAAATGAAACAGCAAAAAACCTTCGCATAGAAACAACCCCTCGTCTGTCGTCTTTGAAGCTAAATCCCAATTCTAAATGTTCTTTGATCAGATCAATTTGGTCGCCCACAGTCATTGGAGGCAATATTTCGCCGGTTTTAAGATAATGTTTCACATCTCTGAAAATCCATGGGCGCCCAATTGCTGCTCTCCCTATCATTATACCATCGACCCCATATCTGTCAAAAGCTTTTTTTGTTTCTACCGGATCTGTAATATCTCCATTTCCAATAATGGGTATTTTAATACGTGGATGATTTTTTACTTCTCCAATTAGTGTCCAGTCGGCCTCGCCACGGTACATTTGAGCCCTTGTTCGTCCATGAATTGTAAGAGCCATAATTCCTGTATCCTGCAACATTTCAGCAATTTCCACAATATTTTTACTGTTGTCATCCCATCCCAGGCGGGTTTTTACTGTTACTGGCAGTTTGGTAGCCCTCACAATCTCCCGAGTCATTTTTATCATTTTAGGTACATCTACCAACATACCTGCACCAGCACCTTTCATTGCCACCTTTTTAACCGGACAGCCAAAGTTTATATCAATAAGATCAGGTCCCCATGTCTCAGTTATTTTTGCAGATTCAACCATAGCTACGATGTTTTTTCCATATAGTTGTATTCCATATGGATGCTCATAGGCTTGAATCTCCATCTTTTCCAGAGTGCGATTAACATTTCTTATTAAAGCATCGGAGGAAACAAATTCTGAGAACATCAGGTCAGCCCCAAATTTTTTACACATATATCTGAAGGGCGGATCTGTTACGTCCTCCATTGGTGCCAATATCACAGGCTGATCAGGTAATTGAAGTGTGCCAATTTTCATGCGGCTGTAAAAATACAACAATAAACATTGGAAGCAGAAAATTCTTATCTTGAAACCTTATGTTTTTTCGGATTCTGATAACAGGATTACTCACGTTCTGTACCTGCACAATAAGCGGGTACGGGCAAATAAATGAATTCAGAAAATGGAAGCACTATGCTTTGTTTCAGGAAGATTTTAGCATTGATACCCTCCGGAAGGATCAAATATTTGTACATATAAATAACCTCAATTTTCTCAAAAACAATGAGTACAAAAACGATTATATAATCGGTCAAACTCTTGTTGGCATGTTCCTTGAACCTTCTGTTGATTACTATCCCGATAAGAAAACAAGAATACGGGCGGGAGTTCATTTGCTGAAATATCATGGAAGAAACAGTTTTGACAAGATCGCGCCAATTATTTCGGTGCAGCATCATGCCAATGAACATATTGACCTGATTGTCGGAACCATTCAGGGGGCAGCCAATCATGGTCTGCTTGAGCCCATAATGAGTTTTGAAAAGAATCTCATCAATCACAATGAAAACGGTCTTCAGTTTCTCCTGTCTTACCCCTGGATCCAGGCAGATGTGTGGCTGAATTGGGAGCAATTTATCAAAACAGATGATCCTTTCCAGGAGAAATTTACTGCTGGCGCAAATGCATATATCAAAATTCATGAGGAGGATCAGTGGCATTTTGGTCTGCCCGTTCAATTGCTTTTCCGTCACAGTGGAGGGCAAATAGATGCATCAAACCTGCCTGCCGACACTCAGAATAATTCGTCTTTTGGTTTGTTTCTAGAATGGATTCCTGATTTGCCCTATCTGAAGTCAGTAAGCCTTGAACATCAATTATTGCTTTTCCAGGAAGTAAATCCGGGAGTACATAAACAGATTATTAATGGTCAGGGAATGTACAGTCTTTTGGATGCTGATACTAAATACGGTCAATTCCAGCTCGGTTTATGGCAGGGTTACAATTATTTCTCGCCACATGGTGAGCCACTGTTTTTATCAAGTTCACTCATTTCAGATGACAACTATTCAGCTGAACGCAGCATGTTGACAATAAAATATCAATATCAGAAAAAGCTAAATGATTTTCTTGATATTGCTCTTCGGATTGAACCATATTATCATTTCAACACCAGAAGAATGGATCACAGCTGGAGTGTGTATTTGCTTCTGAGCAAGGATTTTTTTCTACGGGGAGTGCGGTGAATCGGGGTAACCCAGTAACCGAGTAACCGAGCTAATACTCCTCTCTGTCAAGCTGTTCATGCCATGCTATGAACTCTGCTCCTGCTTGTGGAATTGTAATTTGCTCGGTTTTCAGAGATCTCTCCTCAACAGGTAAGTGAATTTCTTCATAGATCATTGCATCACTGAATCCGGCTTCACGAGCGTTATGACGGTCGCTGGCAAAAACCAATCTCTTAATTCGGGCCCAATAGACTGCACCCAGGCACATCGGACAAGGTTCACATGAAGAAAACAGGGTGCAGCCCTCAAGTTCATGGTTTCCCAACAGACGACTGGCTTCCCGTATGGCCATCACCTCGGCATGTGCAGTTGGATCATGTTTATCAGTGACCCGGTTAACTCCTGTTGCAATTATTTTTCCATCCTTAACAACCAGGGCTCCAAATGGTCCTCCTCCATTTTGCACATTGGATTGGGCTAATTCAATCGTTTTTAAGATAAATTCCTGATCTGGTATATTATATGTCTTTTTCATCCGTTTATATTTATTTTAATTACCGTATGGAGCTCGCATAACAAAAAATAATCATCGTTGTGTGTGTCAAAAGGGTTTTGTTTTTGTCATGCTCGGTTCATTTGGAACTGAAAATAAAAATAAGGGATAGAAAAATGCAATAAATGCTACCCCGGCCTGAGTTTCCAAAGTATCTTCATTAAACATTGAAATGAAAGCCACCAGGAAGAATAGAAGAAATAAATATTGTTTGAAACGGCCCATCAGAATACCCGGTCCAAAAAATGCCACTATGGCAACTATCAGACCAATACTCCCCAGGGCTATTGCAAAAGTTAACCACTGATTATGAGCTCTGAGTTGCCAAACAGGTTCAAGACAGGTGTTTATCTCCTTATATTTTGCTGAGAATGCATCTGCCACATCACCTGTCCCTACTCCAAATACAGGATTATCAAGAAAAATTGAAAATCCGGTTTTCAGGTACTCTATTCGTTGGGTTAAAGAGTGCCCACTCGGATTTCCACCCTTTTTATATACGTCGAGCTGCCATATTAACTGATAGATTCTGGTCTGAAAAGCTTTTGGGTCTTTGTAAATCACATTGGCATACCCTTTTTCGATCAGTTTTATATCCTCATTTGTCAAACTTGAAACACCAACATAGTCTTTTCGCAGTCCTTTTGAAGTAAGGTAACGGATCAAAGTATTTTTCACTGCGTGACCTTTTTCATCCCTACCCCGATATGGAATTTTACTAAGCTTATTCCAACCCGCCTCCAATTCTGGTTCACAAAGGTATACTCCAACATGATATCCATTCTCCAGAAAATGGTTATCGCTGTCATGCCAGTAGGGATTACCTGCTGATGTAGTAAGCTCCAGGTTTTCTATATCATCCCTGATAAAATAAAAATCATTTATCTGAGACCTGATATATAAAGAAACCAAAATTGGTAGAGCAACAATACCAGCCAGAGCTATCCATTTACTATATCTTCCTGAATGAATAATTAGCCATCTGAAAGATAATAATAGCCCTACAATCAATCCAATTACCAGGCCTGTCATGGATTTTGAGAGGAGAAGAAAAAGAATAAAGTACCCAATACCTCCGTAGTATAACAGTCTCTCCCATCTTTTCAGGCCCTGACGCAGAGCAAAAAAGCTCAAAATAAATATTGACAGATCAACCAGCAAGGCGAAACGTATATGCGAGATTACCAGTGAGGCCTCTCTGAAATCTTGTATTTGAATTCTAAGTAATTCATTTAATCCGGCAATAGTTACCAGGCTTGAAGAGAATACTGCTGTAACAAAAAAGAGCAATATAAGTTTCATCTCGATTTTATTAAGCTTTTCTGAGCTTGCTATAACCACAGGTAATATTAAAAGGGGGATTTTGATTTTTATATCATGCCAGCCATAGGCCATGTTTTTAGAATAGATCAAACCCGCCAAATGCCACAAAAAAAGCAGGAGAAAAATCCATACAGCCTTATTTTCTTTCAGTCGCTTCAGTTTATATTGAAAATCAGCTCTTAAGGCCCAATGTATTGCTATTAAAAATTGCAATACACTCGTCATATATTTGGACGTTGGCAGGAAAATAACAAATGCAATTAGCAAGAAAACATATATCAAGTGATGAATGTCTCGTGTGTTTTTTAGCAATTGTCTGATTTGTATCATTAATCTGATATTGGCCTTCCGGATAAAAATCTGTCATCAAAGGTAGGTTTTCCACAGCTACCTATTGAAAAGTTCTAACAGATATGTGCAAAACGGTATAATAAACCGCTTATTTTGCACTAATTACTATGTTAAACGTAGGAATATTGGCAAACAATCCTGTATGGGAAGAATACCTATCGGCATTCTCCCGGGGTGCTCCTTTTCGCATCATAGGAAGTCATACCCCTGAAATTTCTGACTCTCATGGGGGTATTGCTAACCTGAACGATGCGGATGTGGTATGGATTCCACAAAAAACTCCTGAAAGTATTCCGGAAGCTATACTTTCCCTACGTGAATCAAGACATGTATTATTAGGCTTTCCGGTAGTTGAATTCCAGCGGGAGGCATCCCAAATGGTACATCTGGCCCGTGAAGCACATGTGGATGTGCAAGTAGGTCATCATGACCGTTATCATCCGGCCTTTCGGGCTGTTCAGGATATTTTGGTAAAACCTCAATATATAAGACTCGATCATTGGACCAGGATCATTGAAGGACCTGATGCTGAAAAGCTTTTTATGCAAAATCTTCTGCATGATGTTGACGCCATTCTTGCTCTTATATCGGAGCCATTAAAAAAAGTGCAGGCGCATCTTTCACATGCATCGGTCACTTTTGGCAGGGTATTAAACGTAAGACTTGAATTCCACAATGGAACTGTGGCAGCACTTTGCCTCAACAATCTGGGGTTTGAAGAAAAACGTCATCTCGAAGTTATAGGGATGAATACATTATACTCTATTGATCTTTCAAAAGGGGAATCACAGGTGACTTTTTGCCAAAAAGACAATAAAACAACTAAAAAACTCTGGCCAACTAATGGGCTATTGGGTGTTGATACGGGCTCGATCGATGAAGAAACTCTAACCCGGGAATGTGTTTCTTTCTTTTATCAAAAAGACAAAAACCTGAAACCTCTTGCCAGTATTGAGGATGGATTTGAGGCTCTCCAGATCACAAGAACAATCTATCATAAGATTGGCATGGCCCTTCTTTAGGCGTCTTTGTGAATTTTCAACAGCTTATCAACAAAATCACAAGGCATTACCTTGGGATATAAAAAATTAATTGTATTTTTGCACTCCAATTTAGTAAAGGCAAGCTTTAAGCTTTGCTTTCAAGGATTTAGAAATCCAAATAGTAAAAATTAGTTAAACAGGTTAAAGTGGATACATTAAGCTACAAAACCGTATCAGCAAACAAGGCAACAGTAAATAAAGAGTGGGTGGTTGTTGATGCAACTGACGCACCTTTAGGGCGCCTGGGTTCAGAAGTTGCCAAAATGCTGAGAGGTAAACTCAAGCCGAACTTCACTCCTCATGTTGATTGTGGGGATAACGTCATCGTATTAAATGCTGACAAAGTAAAACTCACTGGCAAAAAGTGGACTGATCGAGAGTATTTTACTCACTCCGGATATCCGGGAGGACAAAAAATAACAACGCCTGAGCAGATGTTTGCTAAGGATCCCAGACGTTTGGTTGAACATGCTATCAGAGGTATGTTACCTAAAAGCAGACTGGGTCGTGAGATGTTCAGAAATCTACATGTATATGTTGGTGGAGAGCATGATCATGAAGCTCAGAAACCGAAAGAAGTAATAATTAATCACAAATAAATCGCATGGAAGTAGTAAATGCCATTGGGAGAAGGAAGGCAGCGATTGCCCGTATTTTTGTATCTGAAGGAAAAGGGCAGATCACCATCAACAAGAAAGATTACCAAGTGTACTTTCCGTTGGATCAGCTCCAATACATCGTGATGCAACCCCTAAATCTCCTGGAATTAGCAGACCGTTATGACATCAAGGTCAATTTGACCGGTGGTGGAATAAAAGGTCAGGCTGAGGCTCTTCGCTTAGCCATTTCTCGCGCTATGGTTCAGATTGATCCTGAATCTAAAAAAGTATTGCGTGCAAATGGTTTTATGACAAGAGATCCCAGGGTGGTTGAGCGGAAAAAACCGGGTCGTCCAAAAGCTCGTAAACGTTTCCAATTCTCAAAACGTTAGAAAATTTTACTGTTAAACAGCTTAGTTTAGGATCTAAACCATCAGGACTTCATGTGAACTACCTGTTGGTTGCTTAAACAGAAGGTAAACTAAAAAATTATGCCAAGAACGAATTTCAAAGAATTACTGGATGCCGGAGTACATTTTGGCCACTTAAAAAGAAAGTGGAATCCTCAGATGGCTCCATACATTTTCATGGAAAGAAACGGGATTCATATCATTGACCTCCACAAGACGGTGGTAAAAATTGATGAATCAGCAGAAGCCTTGAAAAGAATTGCCAAATCAGGAAGAAAAATCCTGTTTGTTGCTACAAAAAAGCAGGCAAAAGAAATTGTAGCTGAAAATGTTGCTGCAATTGGTATGCCTTATATTACTGAACGATGGTCAGGTGGTATGTTAACGAATTTCCCCACCATCCGGAAGGCCATTAAAAAAATGTCATCTATTGATAAGATGTCATCAGACGGAACCTTTGACCACATGTCGAAAAGAGAACGTCTGCAGGTTACTCGCCAACGTGCCAAGTTGGAAAAACTTTTAGGAAGTATTAAAGATCTGACACGTCTGCCTGCTGCCTTGTTTGTTGTTGATGTATCGAAAGAAAACATCGCGGTAAATGAAGCCAAAAAACTCAATATTCCGATTTTTGGGATGGTTGATACTAATTCTGATCCCGGTGTAGTTGATTTTGCAATTCCTGCAAATGATGATGCTTCAAAATCTATTGCTCTGATTACTTCAATTATTTGTAAAGCTATTGAAGAAGGATTGGGCGAAAGGAAAGCAGAGAAGGAAAAAGAAGCTGTAACACAGAAAGCAGCCAAAGCCAAAGCGGCTGATCAGGATGAGAATAAACCTGCGAAAAAAACTCCTTCAAGAAAGACCCATGCTAAGAAAGTTGACATAAAAGAAGTGACTTCTGGCCAAAAGGAGTAAATCATTTTTAACTCAAATAATACTAGAGAAAATGGCTGAAATAAAAGCTGCCGAAGTTGCTAAACTTCGGAAAATGACTGGTGCCGGAATGATGGATTGCAAAAAAGCTCTTGGTGAAACCAATGGTAATTTTGAAGAGGCAATAGATCTATTACGTAAAACAGGGCAGAAAATTGCTTCAAAACGTGCTGATCGTGAGGCTACTGAAGGTGCAGTAATTGCTGTAACTGCAGAAGATCATTCAAAAGGAGCATTGATCGCATTGAATTGTGAAACTGATTTTGTGGCTAAAAATGATTCTTTTGTAAAATTTGCAACAGATATCGCAACTACAGCACTTAATCAAGCACCTGCTGACCTTGATGCTCTTAAGGATATTGAGCTTGATGGTAAGAAAATCGGAGATGAAGTAATCAATCAAACTGGTGTAATCGGTGAGAAAATAGATTTAAGTTACTTCGGCAAACTTTCTGATCCCTATGTTATCAGTTATATTCATCCAGGTAATAAACTTGCTACTTTGGTTGGTTTTAATAAACCTGTTAAAGACCATCAGGTTGCACGAGATGTTGCAATGCAAGTAGCTGCCATGAGTCCTGTATCTGTTAATAAAGACTCTGTTCCTCAGAGTGTTATTGATAAGGAATTAGAAATTGGTCGTGAAATTGCTATTCAGGAAGGTAAACCAGCAAATATCATTGATAAAATTGCCGAGGGAAAATTGAACAAATTTTTCAAGGAGAACACTTTACTGAGTCAGCAATTCATCAAAAATAACAAAATAAGTGTTGCTGAATATTTGCAACAAGAAGATAAAGAGCTAACAGTTAATACATTTATTCGTATTACACTGAACATTTAGAACAAAATTTTTATTTATTTAAGAGGGTGTCATAAGTTATGGCACCCTCTTTTTTTTTACCTTCGAAACCAAATAAGTACCATATGGTAAATTACTCTAGAATTTTACTCAAACTCAGTGGAGAATCACTTATGGGCAAACAATCTCATGGGATTGACAGCGCTCATCTGCAAAGCTATATTGAACAAATCATTGCTGTTAGAAAAACAGGTGTTCAGATTGGCATTGTCATTGGAGGCGGTAATATTTTCAGGGGTTTAGCCGGAGCACAGCAAGGCTTTGACCGAGTAAAAGGAGATTATATGGGTATGCTTGCCACGGTAGTAAATGGATTGGCTTTGCAATCAGCTTTTCAAGCAAAAAAAATACCAGCCCGGCTGTTTACTTCAATCAGAATGGAGCCTGTTGCTGATTTTTGGAATCGGGATCAGGTATTAGAAGCATTAGAAAATAATACTATTTGCATTTTCTCCGGAGGAACGGGAAACCCATACTTTACTACAGATACCACGGCAGCCCTTCGAGCTGTTGAAATCAAGGCCGATGTCTTATTAAAAGGCACAAGAGTTGACGGAGTATATTCAGCTGATCCGGAGAAAGATCCTGATGCCACCCGGTTTGATACTATCAGCTTTGATGAGGTTATTATGAAAAATCTCAGGATAATGGATCAAACTGCCTTTACCCTGTGTCGTGAGAACCAACTTCCAATTCTGGTTTTCGATATGGACTCATATGGTAATCTTGAAAAACTGATTTCAGGACATAGAATTGGAACATTGATTCAAAAATAAATATCTTTGGTTTTTTTAATAACACTGACAGCATTTGATTTGACCGCTTAGAATAATATTAATCTTATGAACGACGAAGTAGAATTAATACTTGAGGACGCTGAAGAAAAAATGCAGCGGACAACGAACCATCTCGACACTGAGTTACAGAATATACGTGCTGGTCGTGCCAGTGTGAACATGTTGGATGGCATTCAGGTTGATTACTATGGCTCCATGACTCCACTCAACCAGGTGGCTAATGTTAATACCCCTGATGCCAGAACACTGGCTATTCAGCCTTGGGAAAAAACAATGATCGACCCCATTGAGAAAGCAATTTTGGCGGCAAATATCGGATTAACACCTATGAATAATGGCGAGATTATCCGAATCAATATCCCCATGCTTACTGAGCAACGTCGTCAGGATCTGGTAAAACAGGTAAAAAATGAAGGAGAAAACTCCAAAGTTAGCGTGCGTAATATCCGCAGAGACGCTAACGAACATTTAAAAAAGTTGCTTAAAGAGGGTCTTTCTGAAGACCTGGAGAAAGATGCCGAATTATCAATTCAGGAATTGACTGATAATTTCATCAAAGAAATTGAGGATAAAATTGTGATCAAAGAAAAGGATATAATGACTATCTAATTTCTACTTCCCGATCAAATTAAAAAGTTCATCCAGCCGTGGAGTCAGAATTATTTCTGTTCTGCGGTTTTTTTGTTTCCCTTCACTTGTTTCGTTAGTCTCCACCGGAATATATTTACTTCTGCCAGCTGCAGTCAAGCGCCTGGGATCGATACTTGAATCAAGCAATATCCTAACAATTGAAGTGGCTCTTTTCACACTGAGATCCCAATTATCAATCATCAGGTCGGAGCTGCTGTTAACTGATACATTATCGGTGTGTCCTTCAATTAGGATTAATATCTCAGGATTTTGCTCTAATACTCCCGCCAGTTTTTTTATAGCATCAACACCTTTAGAACCTACCTTGTAACTTCCTGATCCAAACAACAGTTTTTCTTCGAGTGAAACAAATACTTTCCCATTCTTCATCTCAACACTTAGTTCATCGGCACTAAAAGCATACAAAGCCTGTGCAACTTTAGCTCGAAGACCATTCATTATTGAATCTTTCTGTGACAACACACTTTCAAGCTCTGCCAGACGTGTGTTTTGAGTTTCAAAATCATCTTCGAGTTTTTCAAGATTCTTCCGTTTTATTTCAAGAGAAGCCTCAAGCTTTGTAAGGTTGTCTTCTTTCTCCATCAAACTTTGCTGTGTTAACTGAAGCTCCCGCAATATCCGGGAAGTTTCCCGGTCACTGCCTGATGCCAGCTCACTCTGAATTTTGAGAAGGTTTTGATACAATTCATCAGCTTTTCTGTACTTCTCCTTCATCCGGTTTAAATCACGCTTTGAATTCAGCACGTCAGCATCCATTCTTGAAATTTGTCTTTCCAATACACGTATTCTCGATGTCAGCTCGGTATTTGTGATGTTGAGATTTCGTAAATCATTATTCAATGAAGTAAGAGATACCGACTGGGCATTATGGTCTTGTTGCAGTTTCTTATATTGGCTCAAAGGAACACAACTACCTAAAAGAAAACTTAGTATCAATGGCAAAACAAACAGTTTCTTCATGGCTATAAAATTGGATGACAGAACCTGTGCCAAAGATACTAATTGAACTGACAAGGATGGAAACTAATTCTTCCAAAAATTATTACTTTAGCTCCGCTGTAGAATCACAACATGGAAGAAAAAAGTTACGCCCTTCTTGAGTCGATAAATTGCCCCGATGACCTGAAAAAGCTCAAGACAGATGATCTGATATCTGTATGTTCTGAGCTGCGTGATTTTATTATTGATGAAGTTTCACATAATCCTGGACATTTTGGAGCCAGTTTGGGAGTTGTGGAATTGACTGTTGCCCTTCACTATGCTTTTAAAACTCCTTACGACAATTTGATATGGGATGTTGGTCATCAGGCATACGGACACAAAATCCTTACAGGCAGACGTGATCAATTCTATTCTAATCGTAAGTTTAAAGGGATTAGCGGGTTTCCAAAAATGTCAGAAAGCGAATATGATGCTTTTGGTACAGGTCACTCGTCCACTTCGATTTCGGCAGCCCTTGGAATGGCTGTGGCTGCCGATCGCAAAAATGAAACAGACCGGCAAACAGTTGCCATTATTGGTGATGGAGCTTTAACAGGAGGTATGGCTTTTGAAGGCTTGAATAATGCCGGAATCGAAAGGTCTAATATTCTTGTTATTCTTAATGACAACAACATGGCCATTGATCCAAGTCGCGGAGCCATTAAGGAATACCTGCTCGATATCACCACATCAAGATCATATAATCGTTTTAGAGACGACACCTGGAAAATTCTGGGTAAACTAAGTAAAATTGGTCCTGGTACACGTCGCTTGGTTCAAACTTTGGAGAATGCCATCAAGCATATGATTCTCAAGCAGAGTAATCTCTTTGAATCTATGAATTTCAGGTATTTCGGACCTGTTGATGGTCATGATGTTATCCACCTTACAAAAATTCTGGCTGATTTAAAAAATATCCGCGGACCAAAGCTCCTGCATGTTGTTACTAAAAAGGGTAAAGGATTCAAGCAGGCAGAAATTAATCAGACAGCTTTTCATGCACCTGGTTTGTTTGACAAACGCACTGGTGAACTGATTAAATCAGAAAAAAAAGATGTCCCTCCAAAATTTCAGGATGTGTTTGGTTATACCCTCCTGGAGCTGGCTGAAAAAAATGACAAAATTGTAGGTGTTACACCTGCTATGCCGTCTGGTTCTTCATTGAATATCATGATGAAGAAAATGCCTGAACGCACATTTGATGTTGGTATTGCAGAGCAGCATGCTGTAACTTTCTCAGCCGGAATGGCAGCTCAGGGCCTGATTCCATTCTGTAATATATACTCTTCTTTCATACAACGTGCATATGACCAGGTAATTCATGATGTTGCACTGCAAAAATTACCAGTAGTATTTTGCCTTGATCGTGCAGGACTGGTGGGATCTGATGGCCCTACACATCATGGAGCATTTGATCTTTCATTTTTCAGGTTGGTTCCTAATCTCACTATAGCTTCTCCTATGGATGAAATTGAGTTACGGAACATGATGTTTACTGCCCAGCTACAAAACCAGGGTCCGTTCGTGATTCGATATCCGAGAGGAAATGGTATTCATCTTGACTGGAAGAAACCTTTCATGGAAATATCTGTTGGTAAAGGAAGATTATTGCGCGAAGGAAAAAAAATTGCTGTTTTATCCATAGGTACTACAGGCATTCTTGTGTCGACTGCACTAGACAAGCTTGCTGAAGAAAATATTCACCCGGCACATTATGACTTGCGCTTTCTTAAACCCCTTGATGAAAAGCTTTTACAGGATATTTTTCAACAATACGATCATATTATTACAGTTGAAGACGCGAGCATTCTGGGTGGCTTTGGCAGTGCAGTAATTGAAGCTAAAGAGACTTTCAAAGCTAGCTGTACTGTGAAACGCATGGGTATCCCTGATGAATTCATCGAACACGGAACTCAAAATGAACTGTATGAGCTATGTGGATATAACAGTGAATCCATTGCAAATACAATCAGATCCCTGGTCTGACCCAAATAACTAGATCTGGCATTCTCAAAAAAACCTAGTATATTTAAAGGTTGATTTCAAAATCCCTACGCTATGGCAACATTAATTCAAGCAGTATTAGTTGACGATGAAGATAATAGCCTTGAGGCACTTGAAATTCTATTGAACAGGTATTGTCCGGATGTTCAGATTATTGGCCGGGCACAATCCGTTGAAACCGCGGTGAATGTAATTAATGAAGTCAAGCCTGAATTGCTGTTTCTGGATATAGCCCTGCCGGATGGCCAGGGATTCGAGGTTCTGGAAAATGTCGAATACACCGGTTTTGAAGTTGTATTTACTACGGCCTATGATCAATACGCTTTGAAAGCATTCGAGTTTTCTGCAATTGATTATCTGCTCAAACCGATCAATGCTGAAAAGCTCAAGCAATCAGTTGAACGCTTTCAGGAAATTCGAGGCCAGGAAAACTTTGGAGAGCGTGTCAGGGTATTAAAAGACAGCCTCAACAACATGAATGAAAGGATTATTCTTTCATCCATGGATGGTTTTGAAGTTTACAAAATCGCTGATATTATCCGGTGTGAAGCTAACGGAAGCTACACCACTTTCTTTATTAAAGAAGACAGAAAAGTTGTTACATCAAAAACCCTGAACAATTTTGAAAAGCTCTTGTCTGACCTTCCTTTTGTTCGTGTTCACAGTAAGCATCTGGTCAATATAAACTACATTAAAAAATACATCAGTGGCCGCGGTGGTTATATTGTTTTTGAAGATGGATCACAGGTGGATGTTTCCGAGAGAAAGAAGAAAGAATTCATCCGTCTTATGAAAGTGCATGCACGCTCAACGTAATTATTGATCGATTCGTTGCAGGCTATTATCTGTTTGACTCGTTTACAGCCAAGATTCCCCCATTTTTATTAGGTCAGGTTTAAAAAAAGTGGTAATTTTTCACTCCCTAATTTCAGAGAGAAAAAATTGCTTGTAATAATAAATTAAACTCACGTCTATGAAAAAATTTACACTACTTTTTGCTATTCTCTTGTGTTTTTCTGCCACCTATGCGCAGAAAATCAACTATAACAATGAAGCAAAGCCGGTGGATCGTGTTTTATACGATACTCCGCAGTTCATTGAGTCTTCATTCAAAACAGAAGGCGAAGTATTCTTTAGTGAAACTTTTGATTTCGGTGATCCTTCAGCTGAACGCGGCTGGACTCTCCCTGAAGGTTGGCAAATTGTTGACGAAGGGGATAATGGTACATATTGGGAATGGAGAGCTGGTACCGACAGTATCAAAGGTAATTACACCTTTGAACCCGGACATAAATTCTCCCTGACTCCGGATGACGGTTATTTTGTTCTGCCAATGGATGAGTACAATCACGCAGATGGAGCAAGCAATGCTTTTGCAGGCCCCAACTGGTTTCAGATGCCTCCTATTGATTGCTCAGGTCACTCATCTGTAATAATGAAACTTCGTCAATATTTCAGAGCTTGTTGTGGATCTCCAAATGTTACAGTTAGTATCAGTATCGACCAAGGTGTTCACTGGGCCGATTACAATATGGCTTTTGGAACAACAACTAATGTTTTTTGCGAAAAACCTATTGTAGAAATTAATATCTCAGATGTTGCTGCCGGAATGAATGACGTTTGGGTTAAATTCGTATGGGGTGGTAACGATCATTATTTCTGGGTTGTAGATGACTTTGAGCTTTCTGAGGGTTATGCAAATGAACTTCAGCTCGAAGACACTTGGGTAATGATGTCTGACCTGGTTGCTGACGATAATAATGAAGGATACGCATTCATGACGCCACTTTCTCAAATTAATGATGTTGTTGGTGGATGGACTTTCAGAGGTGCTGTTGTAAACGTGGGCATGGAAGATGCTTATAGTGCACAATTGAATGGTGAGATTTGGAAAAATGGTGAATCTGTCTACAACGAAACTTCTGAATCAACAGATGTTTGGGCCTTGGATCGTGACACATTTAATTTAACAACACCGTATTTCCCAGATGAATACGGCTCTTATGAGTTTAATTTGACAGCACAGATGGAGCAAAGTGATGGTGTTCCTGGCAACAATGTGTATAAAGACTGGTTCCACGTAACTGATAGTATTTTCTCAATATCTGACTGGGACTTTGAAACTTATTCGAGTACTGCTTCCTGGAGTAATCAGGATGGTGACTTGCTGGGAGTTATTTTTGATGTAACCGAAGACTGTGAAGTAAATTCTATTTCAACCATGATCATGCAAAGGGCTGAAAATCCTCAGGCGAGCACACAAGTCGGATATGGATACCAGGCCTGGGTTTACTATTGGGATGAGGATGATCAATTCTGGATTCCCCTGATTGCATCAGAATATTATGACGTTGAAGAAGAAACCCTGAACAATTGGATTACGATACCATTAGAAAAAGATGGTGAGTCTGAGTTTCTGATTGAAGGTGAATACATTGCTGCAATTCAGGGCTTCCACATGGGACCTTCAGGTGACAACAACACATGGAGATTTACACTGGGTTCAGATCTTGATCATAAATATAGTAACGGAAAAACTGTATGGAGTCGTGTTAATGAAGATACCTGGAACAACAATGGAACTGATTTATCGATGGTTCGTATGAACCTCGACAAAACAGGTGCGCCAACAGAAGGAACTGTCGTTTTCAATGTTGACATGAATGTTCCTCTGGCTAATGGATACTTCCAAACCTGGGATTATGTTGATGTAGCCGGCAGCTTTAATGGCTGGGGTGCTTCTGCACCAATGGAAGATCCTGATGGTGATGGAATTTATACTCTTGAAGTTACAGGCTTCCCTGTTTTTGAAACCATCGAGTATAAGTACAGAATCAACGGTAACTGGGATACTTCTGAGTTTCCCGCGGGCGGACCAAACCGTGTATACATGACTCATTACTATAATAATACTGATGATGTATACAACGATGGTGTATCTCTCGGTGTATCTCCAACAGATCTTAGCACCAGCCTGAAGGTTTATCCAAACCCAAATTCTGGTGTATTCACTCTCGATGTTCAAAGTTCAATCGTTTCTGATTTGAATATCACTGTAAGCAATATTCAGGGTAAAACTGTTTACCAGAATAATGTTAATTCAGTAATTAACCACAACGAAACAATTGATCTCACCAGTTTTGCCAAGGGGATGTACTTCCTGAAAGTAAACAATCAGGTGACGAAGTTGCTGGTGAAATAAGTCCCCCCGGACCTCCCTGAAACCTCGTTTGGAACGAGGAGGAGAAACGATACTTCACGAACCCCTTCTTTCCATAGGAAGGGGTTTGTTCGTTTGACAAAGAATGATGTGAATTACTTATTTCTATTTCAAAAAAAATACTAATCATAATTATGATGAAAAAAATTATTCTATTACTTGGTGTGCTGATAATAAGCACCATGGCCTTTTCACAAAAGTTCAAAGTCAATCCCACTGTAAGTGAGGTTGATAGGGTGCTTTATAATCAGGAAATCATCAAAGCACCATCAATGAAATTTGAGGGTGAAGTGTTCTTCACTGAAACATTTGACTTTGCAGATCCCTCTGATGAAAGAGGATGGTCTCTACCCGAGGGTTGGCAGATATTCGATGAGAATGACATGGGCCATTATTGGGAATGGCGTGCCGGAACCGACAGTATCCTGGGACGGTTTTCTTTCGAGCCAGGCCACAAATTCTCTCTTACTCCTGATGATGGCTATTTTGTGCTGCCCATGGACGAATACAATTATGTAGATGCCGTGAGTTCAAGTAATAACGGACACGCATGGTTCCAAATGGCACCAATCGATTGTTCAGGTCATGCCTCTGTAGTCATGAAAATGCGTCAGTATTTTCGCTCCTGTTGCTCTGGCTCACCAACTGTTACAGTTATGATCAGTAATGACCAGGGAGTACACTGGGCTGAATACAACATGGCTTATGGCACACCAACAAATTCATTTTGCAAAAACCCATACGTAGAAGTCAATATTTCAGAAGTGGCTGCAGGAATGAACGATGTCTGGATTCGCTTTCTATGGAATGATAATCGACGTTATTTCTGGTGTATAGATGATTTCGAACTGAGTGAAGGTTACAGCAATGAGCTTCAGATGGAAGATTCATGGGTAATGATGTCTGACCTGTCGGATGAAGACATTGATGAGGGTTATGTATTTATGACTCCACTTTCACAAATTAATGATGTACTTGGAGGCTGGACTTTCAGTGGAGCCTTTCTGAATGCAGGAAGCGATGACCAGTATGATTGTGAGCTTAATGCTGAGCTGTGGAAGAATGGCACCTCGGTGTACAACGAAACTTCTGAAGCTGGTGAAATCTGGAGTCTTGACAGAGACACCTTTAATGTCACCACTCCATACTTTCCGGATGACTACGGATCATATAAATTTAAGCTAACAGCACAGCAAGAGCAAGAAGATGGTGTTCCATCAAACAACACTTATGAAGACTGGTTTCATGTAACAGATAGTGTTTACTCATTTGCCGACTGGGATTTTGAGACTTATTCCAGTACAGCTTCATGGGGAAATAATGATGGTGACTTTCTTGGCGTAATGTATGATATAACCTCCGATACTGAAGTTAATTCCATGTCAGTATTTATACAGCAACGTCCTGAAAACCCCCAGGCCAGCACACAAGTAGGATATAGCTTTCAGTACTTCGTTTTCTATTATGATGAAGATGCTGAAACCTGGATAGATTTAATTGCATCGGAGTGGTGGGAAGTAGAAGAAGACATGATTAACAAATGGGTAACCCTTCCCTTCGAAAAAGACGGAGAATCTGAATTCCTATATGCTGGACAATACATTGCTGCTATTCAGGTATTTCACGGAGGAGGAGTAAGTCCTGATAATAATCTCTTCAGGTTTACTATCGGCTCTGATCTGGATCATAAATATCATCGTGCTAAAACTCTTTATCAGTTGAGTGGAGGTGATGGCACATGGTATATAAACTCAACCGATATGTCAATGATTCGTATGAACATCGACAAAACCGGTGCCCCTACCGAAGGAAGTGTAGTATTCAATGTTGACATGAATGTTCCTTTGGCTAATGGTTACTTCCATACCTGGGACTATGTTGATGTAGCCGGTAGTTTTAATGGCTGGGGTGCTTCTGCACCAATGGAAGACCCTGATGGTGATGGAATTTATACTCTTGAAGTTTCAGGAATTCCCGTTTTTGAAAATATTGAGTATAAATACAGAATTAACGGAAACTGGGATACTTCTGAGTTCCCCGCGGGTGGACCAAACCGTGTATACATGACTCATTTCTATAATCAGACTGATGATATATACAATGATGGTGTATCTCTGGGTGTATCTCCAACTGATCTTAGCACCAGCATGAAAGTGTATCCAAATCCAAATTCTGGTGTATTCACTCTTGATATTCAGAGCCCGATAGTTTCTGATTTGAATATCAGTGTAAGCAACATTCAGGGTAAAACTGTTTACCAGAATAATGTTAATTCAGTAATTCATCACAACGAAACAATAGATCTCACCAGTTTTGCCAAGGGAATGTACTTCCTGAAAGTAAACAATCAGGTGACAAAGTTGCTCGTGAAATAATTCGCCTCTTCCCCGCCCCCTCCCTCAAGGAGGGGGTTTTTTGTTTTACAAAATATAAGTACCTTCGCAACGCAAAAATCAAACACACACACACACACACTTCAACCACACCCACACCCACACCCATTTGCCCAGATGGCGGAATTGGTAGACGCGCTGGTCTCAAACACCAGTGAACGCAAGTTCGTGCCGGTTCGACCCCGGCTCTGGGTACCAAAGAGAAGGCTTAAGGCTTAGTAAATAAGAGCTTTAAGTCTTTTTGTTTTATGGTGGGGGGGTGGAAATGATTAAATTGGATTGGATGAATTCACAGATGGGCGGTGCCGAAAAATTTCTCTGGAATAATCTAAGGGAAGTGTGGATTGGTGTATTACCTTTAGTCGAACCAATAAATCCAACTACATGTACAGAATCTTTCAAGCCATCTGTCTTGCCTTAACTCTTTCTGTTGCCCTTTCCTCATGCAATAACGAGAAAGTGGATACCGGTTCTCTTCCGGAAATTGATTTCGAAACTGCCTACAAAGAGCCTATTGGGCCACCTACAATGAGTGAATTTGTGAGTCGGGTCGAATACGTGAAGCTCGAGACAAAACCGGAATGCTTTGTTAAATCTATGCAAGGAATAACATTCTCGAAAAACTTCATAGCGCTTTATGAATATCCATCAAAGCGAATCATGATTTTCACCAAAGAGGGTAAATATTTAAACGATATAGGAAGAGTTGGTCAAGGTCCGGGAGAATATAATCGCGCTCGCTCGATTATCATTTCGCCAGACGAGAAGTATGTAGCTTTTATGCAATCTGGGAATTTGGTTTATTTATATAATCTTGGTGGCACTTTTCGTGGAAGCACGTCGGGATCTTCAGAGCTGATCGATGCAATAGCTTTTGACCATGATGGAGCACTAGTTGTATACCAGCAAAAACTCTACCTGCCTGATGAGGGCGGCTACATGATTCTCAAATACGATGAAAATCTCTCAATTGTTGACAGCCTGATGTTTCATAAACCTGATAAATCTGCACTGGGCGCAATGTATGTACAAGACCAACTGATTACCTATGAAGATGATTTGTATGTCAGACAGGTTTTTAACGACACAGTGTATAAGATGACAACAACAGGAATGGTCGAACCCGCTTATATAATCAACCTGGGTGACATGAAGCTACCCTCCTTCAAACCAACGAGGCAAGAATCTTATCTTAAGTACCTTTATGTAGTATCCATTCATCTTTCTGATCAGTATTTCCTCGTCCATCTTGAAGGTAAGGCCAGGAATCCAAAGCCTAATACCGGAACAGAGGAGTTTGTGTGGTATAATCGACAAACAATGGATGTTGTTGTCACACATCCATTCTACAAGAATGACATGGATGGGATTAATGAGCATCGGATGGCTTGGCCAGTCAAAAATGGCGGCTTCTGGGATTACGTAAATGTAGTTGATGCCAAACCAATTGTGGAAGAGGGCTCTGTGAAAGTTGAAGACCTTGCCACACCAGAGTACTATGATGAGCTCAAAGAGCTTCTTGCTGAGTCAAACATCGAAGACAATCCCATCATCAGGATCTTTCACATGAAGTAGACGGGATATTTCACCCAAATCATGTAACATTAGGTGAGCAAACCTCACAAGACTGTGAGAAAGGCTATTCTTTGTCGATTTCCTTGTAATACTGACGCTGTTCAGTCCCTACTGAGGTCTCTTTTGTAACCATCTGTTGTATAGCCACATTGAAAATGCTGAAACAAAGCCGATTCCCATGAGGATAATCCAACCCATTGAATTCCAGAAAGGGTTCAATTCTAACAAACCAGATTCAAGTTCAATCGCGTTTTTACACATGACTTCATGGAAAATAAATGCACCGGCCGGACCTCCAATAATAGCACCAATGGCCAGGGGTAGGTTAGCATATCCGAGAAATAATCCCTCTTGACCTTTTGGTGCCAGGGCTCCAACGTATTCATAGGTTCTTGCGGAGGTAAATAATTCACCAAAAGCAATCAAACCAACTGTTAGTGTGATGAATAGTGTTCCTAATGGAATGGCATCGCCAATGGTCAATGATCTTACACCGCCGTCCATGAAAATAGGAATAAGGTTGATCATCATGGAGATTCCAATGATAACAATTCCAACGATAATCGATTTGATAGGCTTCATCTTACCAAACTTCTTTGTTATAAGAAGTTGAAAAAATACGATAACGAAAGGATTGGCCATGGTTACCAGATCTACCGCAGGGTCTAGTTCTACAACTCTCTGAAGGTATAAGGGCAAAACATTGTAAACTTGAGAATAGACAATGAAAAAGCCACTGGATACAATCATAAACAACGTAAACCTAAGATTACGCAGCACCAGAACCATATCGGCCAGAATCTTCCAGATTGATTTCTTAGGCTTTTTATCTTCTTCAGATTGGCCGAGCTCTACAGGTTCTGAATAAAATAGCAGAACAGCAAGAAAGGCAATAATGGAGAAGAAAACAGAGACGGCAAAGATATAACTGAGGTCAAATTCCTTCCTTATCACATAGCTCACTCCTCTACCTAATAAGGATCCGATATTGATAATCATATAAAAAATACCAAAGCCTAAGGTTGCTCTTGAACCAGCAGTCTTTTGTACAGTACCAGCAATGCAGGGTTTTATAATAGATCCGCCAATACCGATAATAATGATAGCACTAACGATAGGAAGTAAAACGCCTATTCCGGCGGTCATTCCATGTCCAATATCCTGATTTAATACATGACCTCCAAACCATACCGGATAGCCCATGATGAAATACCCGGCGGCCAGGAAACCAAAAGCAATTAACAAGGATTTTTTATACCCAATTTGATCCGCAATGCTACCTGAAAGAATAGGGAGGAAGAAGACTAATGCCCAAAGTATTCCGTTCAGGTTACTCGGCCAATAATCGCCCAGGCCTAGTTGTCCCAAATACAGAACCACAAAGCTGGCCATTGCATAGTAGGCGCTTCTTTCAAATAACTCTGTTAGATTGGCCGTCCAAAAACTTCTTGGAAAGCGATCATTTCTTGGCTGTTTTGAATTTTCCATAGTAAAAGATTAATTGCTTCTCGTAGTCAATTTAATTCCCGCAAATGTAGCAAGGGATAAGAGATAATCAGGCAGGAAACTTTCCTTCTATGTTTTTTCAGTTTTCCTGGTTCGTCTATCTTCATGATTCCGTACCATTATATTGGTATGCATTTCCAGTAACTCAACTTGCTCTGAGCTTGTTTCTGCACACAGAATAAGGCCTAATGGAATCTCCGTTTCGCTAATAAAATCTTCAAGCACCTTTGGAATCACGTTTTGCTTTTATCATACTCGGCTCATATTGTTAAATGTTCTATTGATTGTTTGTTGTGCCGTTGTGCTTTATTTCTTCTTTCTAAACTTCTTTCGATATTCTTTATCCATTTTCTCGGTGGCATACTGTATAATCAATCGACCACATTGGTCTTTCCATTTTAAAAGAAATTCTTCAATCTCGACAGGATAAGTTTTCCATAATCCACGCAAAAGTGTTCCAATTCCTTTTTGAACATACTTTGAATCATCCAACATTATTGGTTCAATCAAAGGTATAGCAGTTTCAGGTTTCAAATCCTCTGTAAGCAATTCAACAAGTGTTACAGGCACTGCCCTCCTTTTCCATTCCGAATTTGATTTTGTCCACTCTTTTAGTTTATCAAACTCGATTATCCCGTCAATTAGAAAACTCGAAAGGACTAACATACAAAGCACATCCGTATTTGCCCAATTTGATATTCCAATATCAAACCAGTTACCAATTCTATCAAATGTTGATACAGTATAGTTTTCTCTCTCGGATTTTAAAAAACTTATGGCAAAAGAAATTTCCTCGTATTTCCCAATTTCAATCAATTTATCTCCGAGTTCGAGGTATTTATCAATTGTCATTTCCTTTCTCCAGTCATCAATCCACAAGTCCCTTTTTGATTCATATACTTTTTGATCAATTCCATATCCATCAAATCCATCCTTGAAGTATCTGGAATACTTGTCAATATTAGATTGCTTTGAGTTCTTAATGCAAAAATCTCGAATTTCAGTTAATTTTTCATCAATCATAGCTTAATCTATCAGTTTGGTTGATTTCTTTTCATGAAGCATAAGGAGTCGATAAATGTATTGTTCGTTTATTGATCATTCTATATAGAGCATCGTTTCTTCTGTTGATTATCAAGGCAAAGCGGTTTATGCCAATGTACATATATTCATTGATTGTACCTCTGACATTTAACACCATAATCGCAAAAACCCACTTCGATTTAAAAATTGACAAGAATGAGCATTATTCCCCTCAATATTCCTCCACAAAAACAAAGCCCTGCAAGGTGTTGTCTTACAGGGCATTTATGATTGAGGTAGCAGCCCTGGTAGGCATATCTAATTAGAAACCAGCTAGCCCAGTTCGGGTACATGCAATATCATTAAATAACTAATACAATACTTACTTTTCTATGCTTATTCAAGTTTATACTCGATTGGGGAAAACTTACTTTTTATCATTCTCTTCTATTGACCGGTGCTTACTATCGGATACACCTTACAGCATGTCCATAAGATTTATCAATCGACTTAGGGGTTTTTTGTTATCTGATACAGCGAACTGACATTCCAAACATGTCGCTTTCCATCCATCGATTGACCCCATTGAAAGATGATCCTACTGACCGATACCATAAGTCAACGAAACTTCCTTCATCACGCTGCTTTGTAGATGACAAGAATAAAGCACCAGTGCCAATACCTTTAAAAAATGAATCGTAATAGCCCCCTGGGAGGGCATTGAATCCTGAGCTGTTCGAACCGTTTCCATTATTAGCCCATCCGGAAGTTGATTTAAGTTTATATCCTACATCGCCTGAACTCCTCTGACCAGTTTCATCAACTTCGTTACTATACATACCCAGCTGCTTTTCCAGGGATTTCCATTCATCATCTGAAGGAAGATGCCAGCCAGAAGGACAAGCGGCTTTCGCTGCATAATAATTATACAATGTACCGTAGGTTTGATAATTATAACTTGATGAGGCTTCCTGAAGATCAGTTCCCTCATAATCATAAACATAATAACATGGAGCTATACCTGCAGCATCCATCCAGGTTGAGATCTTTGGCAAATAAGCCAAATTTTCCGCCATCCAGGTACGTCCGCCAATGACCTCAGTTTTATACTTCTTCCCATCTCTGCTATCAGTATATGTATTACTGTTATCTGATGATTGTATGGCAGCATAACCAGAGAAATGATCGGTTTCGGCCAGAATGATTTTATCGTCAGCTAATACACTCGAGTTATCAAGATTTGTGATTGTATTTGCATTTGAATTATAGTAAACCGCTCCAATATCACTACCATCAACCGAAGAGATATGTGCATAAGATAATGATATAACTATTGGAGAATTAAAAGTGGTACCTGTCGGATTAAACTCAATGACAATTGCTTCGGGATGATCTGGAATACTAGTGTTTCTGTCGACACTCAATTGAATGCTAACGGCCTGACTAAGTGATCCTGCATCAATAAAAACACCACAGCCATATAAATCTGAATCCGGGTCAGTAACCAGGAGCTCTCCACCCTGGGTGCCAATGATTCCGGTGTTGGTCTCGTAATATTGATAATCTTCAGGGTCATCAATATTGTAACAATCGGGGCAGCAAGTATAGCAGCTCACTACTGTTGCTATAAGCAAGATGGGTTTGAACAATTTCATTATAAGAGTTTTAAACTACTCCAAGTTACAATATTATGTTGAATTTATGCCTGTAGCTTATTGCTTTAGGTCCTATGCCTCTTTGTCCAGACGAATAGCCAGCCACTGAACTTATATTGAAGGGATGTGTTCTACTTACAATAAGCAAAACTTTGTTAGTTTTGAATTCTGATATTTCTGATCTTTAGAAACATGAAACCCAGTATAAAATTACCATACGGAGAAAAACAAAATACCTTTGACCGGCAATACCTGCGTATGGCCAATATTTGGGCTGAAAACTCATATTGCGAACGTCGACAAGTTGGGGCTCTTATGGTGAAAGACAAGATGATTATTTCAGATGGCTACAATGGAACCCCTACCGGATTTGAAAATATTTGCGAAGATGAAAGCGGGAAAACCAAAGCGTATGTACTTCACGCTGAGGCTAATGCTATTACTAAAGTAGCAAAGACCAATCAAAGCTCTAATGGAGCAACACTCTATATTACATCATCACCATGTATGGAGTGTGCAAAATTAATTATTCAGGCTGGGATTGAACGGGTTGTTTATTCTGATAAATACAGATCAGAAGAGGGTATTCAACTATTGGAACGGGCTGGAATTTTAACTCATTACCTGGAAATCTGAAACGGATGAATATCAATAACTCAAAATTCAGTATTTGGCTACCTGTGATAATCGGATTATCTGTGGTGGGCGGAATCTTATTGGGAAACCTGGTGCAAAAAAATGCCGCAAGTCAAATGCCCATGAGGGTTTTTTCACATCAGGATAAGATCAGTACAATTATGAATTTTGTTGAGAATAATTATGTTGATTCGATCAATCGCACCAATATCAGCGAAGGACTAATTTCTGAAATCCTTAAAGACCTCGACCCACACTCCATATACCTCCCACCCAGAGACCTGGCAACAGCCAATGAAACATTGAGAGGCAATTTCGATGGAATTGGCGTGCAGTTCAATATGAATAAAGATACTATTCTGGTAATCCAGGCCATAAAAGGTGGCCCATCAGAAAAGGTTGGCATAATAGCAGGCGACCGTATAATCTCAGTGAATGATTCAGTTGTTGCAGGAGTAAGGATGCCGGAAGACTCGATTGTGAGTATGTTACGAGGAGAAAGAGGCTCCAAAGTAAGAGTAGGCGTTTACAGAAAAACTGAAACTGAGCCACTTGAATTCACCATTACCCGGGGTAAAATACCCTTATTCAGCGTTGATGTTTCATATATGATCGATGACAAAACAGGGTTTATGAAGATTACTACTTTTTCCCAAACAACCTTTGCGGAATTTGAGGATCATCTGGATAAGCTTGTCAAAGAGGGTTGTACAAAACTGATCCTTGATCTAAGAGATAACAGCGGAGGAATAATGGGTCCTGCCATTCAAATTGCTGATGCTTTCCTACCGGATAAAAGCCTGATCGTATATACCGAAGGTCGTGCCCGTCCGCGTGAAAACTATTTTGCCGGTAGCCGTAATAAAAGAGAAGATCTTGAATTGGCTATTCTTATTGATGAAGGATCAGCCTCGGCATCTGAAATCGTCGCTGGTGCAATTCAGGATAATGACCGTGGCTGGATAATTGGCCGCAGGTCCTTTGGTAAAGGACTGGTTCAGGAGCAAGCCACCCTTTCGGATGGCTCAGCAATCCGCCTTACAACAGCCAGATATTATTCTCCTACCGGCAGATGCATTCAAAAATCATATGAGAATGGTAAGGATGACTACTATATGGATATATACCATCGCTTTCAACAGGGTGAATTCATGGAAAAAGATAGCATCCACCTCCCCGATTCATTGAAATTCACAACCAGGGGTGGACGGATAGTTTTTGGCGGTGGCGGTATTATGCCTGATTACTTTGTGCCTTACGATACTCTTGGAATCTCACCTTACCTGCGCCGAATTTCAAATCGTGGATTGATATATCGTTTTGCACTTATATATTCGGATGAGCACCGTAAGGAACTTAATGCCTTTGCTACCGGACTGGAAATCGATAAACATCTCCGAACAAAGAATCTTTTGGAGGAATTTCTTGTCTTTGCCAGAGAGGCAAAGGTTAGAGATAATCCTGAAGAAATCAAAACATCTGAAGAGGTCATTCTGACACAATTAAAGGCATATATTGCCCGGAACATATTGGATAATGATGGTTTTTATCCGATAATTTTACAAATCGATCGAACTCTGCAAGAGGCTATTAGCATACTCTAAACTCTTTTTCTCTGCTGTAATAAGTATTTTCTTTTTAAACCCTTAGTGTATTTTTACATCCAAAGGATAGTTAAACACAAAAGGAGAAATATTATGAAACTAAAAAGAAAATTATCCGGCTTAAGTATACTTGTCATACTATTAATGTTGTCAGGTTCAATATATGCTCAAAACGGAAGAAGGGGATCCAAGAGAGGTTCCGGAAATCAGGGAATGATGATGCAGCAACAACAACGGCCATTGGCTTCAATGCTGGATCTGACTGATGATCAGCAAGCGGATCTTGCTAAAATCAGAGCAAGTCATCAGGAAGGCATGCTTTATGCAAAAAACCAGTTGGCTGAGAAAACAGCACATCTTAAAACTCTGCTGAGTGCACCTGAAAGAGATTCGAAAGCAGTTGATGCTACCATTGATGAAATTACTTCAATGAAAGCTGATTTGCTTAAAAAACAAATCTCCAACAGAGATGAATTCAACACTGTTCTTACACCTGAGCAACAACAAAAAATGACGGCTGTTAAACAGAGAATGGGACCACAAAACCAGCGTGGAATGCGCCAGGGAGGTGAATTTTCAAGAGGCTTTAACAGTAAAGGAATGCGTTCGGGCAATCAAAGAGGTTTTCATGGTAAGGGTTTTGACCGTCCCTTCAACAAGCGGTCAGGTTTTGATTCAGGTTCATAAAACCTGCCAAATAATGGCGATATGCCGGTCAGGAAAGTATTTTGTGAAAGCAAAAGAACTCCTGGCCGGTTTTTTTGTTTCTTTATCAGTAGAAATTCTTCATCATGCAAAGGTTTATCGGTTTTATCGTATCATCTGTCCTGGTTTTATTAGCTAGCTCATGTCAACCAGTTGAAAAAAAGATTACAGTCCTGACAACAACTGATGTGCATGGCGCCTTTTTTCCTTCTGATGCAATCACAGGACAAACACTTCCAGGTTCATTAGCCCACATAAGCAAATATGTAAACGAACAAAGAGAGAAAACAGATCATGAAGTGCTTCTTCTGGATAATGGTGATATCATCCAGGGAGATCCTTCAGTATACTACTATAATTTCGAAAATACTGAACAGGTTCATTTGTTTACAAGAGCGATGCACTACCTGGGCTATGACGCAGCTACAATTGGAAATCACGATATTGAAGCGGGCCATCCTGTTTATGACAGAATCAGGAATGGCATGCAAATACCCTGGTTAGCTGCTAATTGCATAGATAAAGAAACTGGCAAGCCGTATTTTACACCTTACTCAATTATTCGCAAAGGAAAAATAAAGATTGCTGTTTTAGGTCTGATTACTCCCCGAATTCCAGACTGGTTGCCTGAGAATATTTGGTCGGGTATGCGTTTCGATGATATGATTCAATCAGCAGCTTACTGGGTCCCTTTTATCCGGGAGGAGGAAAAACCTGATATCCTGATTGGTCTTTTTCATGCTGGCCTTGATTATACTTATAACCAACAGGATGAAACCACCTTGAAAAATGAAAATGCTGTACGCCTTGTAGCCAGGCAAGTACACGGATTTGACATTATTTTTGCCGGACACGATCATAAGACCTGGAATGAATATGAAATTGATCCTGAGGGAGATTCAGTATTGATTTTAGGATCATCATCCAAGGCAAAAGAACTGGCTCAGGCTTCTATTATTTTGCAAAAACATGGTCGGAAATGGGATGTAAAAAAGCGCAGTGGCACAATTATCAGCATGAAAGAAATTGAGCCGGATCAAGCTTTTGTTGACCATTTTTCAGAAGACATTCAAGAAATAAAATCCTATGTAAATCTTGACCTTGGTCATCTGAGCACTCCCCTCTCAACTTCAGAAGCCTTCTTTGGGCCCTCAGCTTTTATGAGCTTTATTCACCAGGTTCAGCTTGATCTGTCAGGCGCTGATTTGTCCTTTGCTGCACCCCTGTCATTTAATACCCATATGGAGCCTGGTGTTATAAAAATGAATGATCTTTTTGACTTGTATCGCTTTGAAAACCTGCTCTATACTATGAAGCTCAGCGGACAGGAAATATTGGATTACCTTAATTATTCGTACGGACTATGGTTCAACCATATGCAAAACCCTTCAGATCATTTACTACAGCTTGTACAAAACCAGAATGGTCGTTTCAGCACAGCATCAGCCTATTATAATTTTGACTCTGCTCAGGGTATTGATTATCGGGTTGATATCTCCAAACCAATTGGCAATATGCTTAGCATTGAGCAATTCACGAGTGGAGAGCCTTTTGATGTTGATAGCGAATATATGGTAGCCATTAATTCGTATCGGGGCAACGGGGGCGGTGGACACCTTGTTCGGGGGGCCGGGATCAGCGAATCAGAACTAAGCACCAGATTAGTGAAATCAACAGATAAAGATCTGCGATTTTATATGAAAAAATGGATTACTGATCGGGGAAACATTGAGATTACCACCATTGAAAACTGGAAAGTAGTCCCTGAAAACCTGGCCAGGGCGGGTGCCACAAAAGATTACAATATCCTATTTAAAAACTGACGAATACCAGCCAGAGCATTCTCAGAATCCTCATAGAAGCCCATGTGACCTGCATTTTCCAATATCAGCCGATCTGACCCTAATGGTAATTCAGTTGCCATAGCTACCTTTTCAAAGTCAATAAAATTATCCTTCCTACCAATAATATTAAGGCAGGGAACGGCAGCATTCCTGAGCAATTCAGAGCGCTCGGGTCGGGATCTTAATCCACGGATGGCAGCAATAACGGCCTGATCATCCATTTTCTTTGCCAAATTCTGACAGAGCTTCAGCTCATTATCAAACACACTCAGGGTATCGCTTGCAAACATATTCGGAATACTCTGAACAACCAGTAGTTTCCTCTGCCCCTTTTCAATTATTTTAATCTCCCGATCCCGCTTCTTTTTTACCTCCTCGCTGTCTGCCAAGGTATGACTATGAAAAAGAACAATGGCTTTAAACACCTCCGGATGAGCCCCGAGCAAAGCCAGTGCAGCATAGCCTCCCATGGAATGACCAAAAATAACAGCGGAGTCAATTCTAAGATGATCAAGTACTTTCTTAACAACATCGGCCATCAACTCCATACTGGATATTTCTGATGGCAAACCACTCTCACCATGTCCGGGCATATCGATACAAATCACCCTGTAATCATGGGAAAGCTCACTAGTAAAATCGAGCCATACATCTAAAGAAAGTAAATAGCCATGCAGGAAAACCAATGGAACACCTTCTCCTTTAGCACTATAGCGAATCGAAGTTTTATTATAGTCAATAGTCTGTATCATGGTAGTAGTTTATCAAGGGCAGATATAATAATTCGAGTACAAAAGTACAATATCTTATCCACCTGGCTCCTCTCAGGATAATGTATACTGGAACAAAAATAGCCCGTGCGCAGCACCTACTTTTTTGTGGAAGCATGTCTTATCCTCCGGGATTCTCTCAGGATAATATATGCTGGAGCAAAAATAGCCCGTGCGCAGCACCTACTTTTTTTGTGGAAGTATATATTTTCCTGAGAGGTAGTGAAAAATCAATGTAGATTGGTTATAAATTTTGGTTCTGTTGACTAATTCAGTCTGTAAAATTTTAACTTTGTCAGACACCATAACCTAATAGCATGTCGAGTTTTTTAAATTCATCAATTGGAAAGAAATTTTTGATGAGCTTGTCGGGCCTTTTTCTACTTTCATTTCTGCTCGTCCATCTCATATTAAACTCTTTCATCCTGTTTGATAATACCGGAGAGTTATTCAATCAGGCAGCACATTTTATGGCCGCCAATCCGATCATTAAAGTCGTTGAGCCGGTTCTGGCCATTGGATTCATTTTACACATCCTTTATGCCATCATCCTAACCCTTCATAACCTGACCACCAGGCCTGTAGGGTATAACAAACAAAAACAGGCCCATGCAAGTAGCTGGTCGTCAAGAAATATGTTTGTTTTGGGTCTTGTGGTATTGACTTTTCTCGTCATTCATGTAGCAAATTTTTTCTGGAAGATCAAGTTCACAGGTCATGAATTACTTGAGCACGGAATGGTAGGTGAAGTAGAAAACACTTACTTGCTCGTTACAACTTTCTTTATTGACTGGTGGTGGATTGTCGCAGTTTATGTAATTGGATCTGTTGCCCTGGGTCTGCATTTATACCATTCTATTTGGGCTGCATTTCAAACACTGGGATTGAGTAATCAGTTGTGGAGAAGGAGACTGAATCGTTTTGGATTACTTGTCTCAATTCTGATTGCCGGAGGATTTGCCGTGATACCCTTATGGGTAAAAATCTCATCTCTGCTGTAAATATCCAATGAACTTTATTAATTAAAGCGCAATGAGCACAACTTTAAATTCTAAAATACCAGCCGGAAAAGTCGCTGAGAAGTGGACCAAATATAAGGCTGAACAAAACCTCGTTAACCCCGCCAATAAAAGAAAACTGGATATTATTGTAGTTGGTACCGGTTTGGGCGGTGCTGCTGCTGCAGCCTCACTCGGAGAGCTGGGTTTCAAGGTAAAAAACTTTTGTTATTCCGATAGTCCACGCAGAGCGCATAGTATTGCTGCTCAGGGTGGTATTAACGCTGCCAAAAATTACCAGAACGACGGAGATAGTATATATAGATTGTTCTATGATACTGTAAAAGGAGGTGACTACCGTGCCAGAGAGGCCAATGTTTATCGTCTTGCCGAAGTTAGTAATGATATAATTGATCAATGTGTTTCACAGGGGGTGCCCTTTGCAAGGGATTATGGAGGATATCTCGACAATCGCTCCTTTGGGGGAGCTTTGGTATCGCGTACATTCTATGCCCGTGGACAAACCGGTCAACAACTATTGTTAGGGGCCTATGGCTCACTAAATCGTCAGATTGCAGCAGGAAATGTCACTATGCATGTCCGTACTGAAATGATGGATTTGGTTATTGTTGATGGAAAAGCCCGGGGGATTGTAACCAGAGATCTTGTCAGTGGAGAACTGAACACCCATTTTGGACACGCCGTAGTTCTTGCAACAGGAGGGTATGGAAACGTGTACTTCCTTTCAACTAATGCAATGGGATCAAATGGTAGCGCAGCAGTAAAGGCATATAAAAAGGGTGCTGTGATGGCCAACCCTGCATTCGTACAAATTCACCCAACATGTATTCCCGTTCATGGAGAGTCGCAGTCAAAACTGACCTTAATGTCAGAAAGTTTGCGAAATGATGGAAGAATCTGGGTGCCGAGTGAAAAAGAGGATGCAGAAAAAATCCGTAAGGGACAATTGAAACCAACCGACCTCCCCGAGGAGAAAAGGGATTACTACCTTGAAAGAAGATACCCGGCCTTTGGAAACCTTGTGCCTCGTGATGTAGCTTCAAGAGCAGCCAAGGAAAGATGTGATGCTGGCTTTGGAGTAGGTACCGGACAAGCTGTATATCTCGATTTTAAACATGCCATTGAACGCCTGGGTCAATCAACTATTAAAGCCCGTTATGGCAATCTGTTTCAGATGTATGAGAAGATAGTTGATGAAAACCCATATGAAACACCGATGATGATTTATCCGGCCATACATTATACCATGGGTGGAACCTGGGTGGATTATGAATTACAAACTTCTATTCCCGGATTGTTCTCTATCGGTGAAGCCAACTTCTCTGATCATGGAGCCAATCGTCTTGGGGCATCAGCACTTATGCAGGGTTTAGCAGATGGCTATTTTGTATTGCCTTTTACTATCCAGAATTATCTGGCCGACCAAATTGGAGTTGCCAGAATGAATCCAGACGAAGTATTGGAATTCAAAAAAGTCAAGGAAGACACTAAAGCTTTGATTGATAGGCTATTTGCCATAAAAGGAAAACGTAGCGTTGACTCCTTTCATAAAGAACTTGGGCTCATAATGTGGGACCACGTTGGAATGGGCCGCACGGCTGAAGGATTGAAAGAAGGGATAGTAAAAATTAAGAAATTAAGAGAAGAGTTTTGGAAAGATGTTCGAATTCCGGGCAGAGATGACATGATTAATCCTGAATTGGAAAAGGCCTGTCGTCTGGCTGATTTTCTTGAACTAGGGGAGCTGATGGCTCAGGATGCTTTGCATCGTAATGAGTCATGTGGAGGTCACTTCAGAGAAGAATATAAAACTCCTGAGGGTGAAGCCCTGCGTGATGATGAAAATTTCATGTATGTAGCAGCCTGGGAATATCAGGGAACTGAGAAGCCCGCCAAACTCAACAAAGAGTCACTGAATTACGAAGCAATTGAAGTTAAGACGAGAAACTATAAATAAAAAGGATTATGGATCTCACACTTAAAGTATGGCGGCAGGATAATGCCAAAGCCAAAGGAAGATTTGAAAATTATCAGATAAAGAATATTAGCCCGGACAGCTCATTTCTTGAAATGATTGACGAACTGAATGAACAACTCATACAAGAAGATAAAGAGCCGGTAGCTTTTGATCACGACTGTAGAGAAGGTATCTGCGGTATGTGCAGTCTGTTCATTAATGGACGAGCTCATGGCCCGGATGAGGAGATTACTACTTGCCAACTCCACATGCGAAAATTCAAAGATGGCGATACCATAGTAATTGAACCCTGGAGAGCCAATGGCTTTCCGGTGATTAAAGACCTAATGGTTGATCGGCAGGCTTTCGATAAAATTTTGCAATCAGGTGGCTTCATTTCTGCTAATACAGGAAATGCTCCTGATGCCAACGCTATTCCGATTGGAAAAGATAAAGCAGAAGAATCAATGGATGCAGCCGCATGCATTGGTTGTGGTGCATGTGTCGCCACCTGCAAGAACTCATCAGCAATGCTGTTTGTATCGTCAAAGGTAAGCCAACTGGCTTTGTTGCCTCAGGGTAAACATGAAGCTGTCAGACGTGCCAAAGCAATGGTTGATAAAATGGATGAGTTGGGATTTGGACACTGCACTAATACAGGAGCCTGTGAAGTTGAATGTCCGAAAGGAATTTCTCTGGATCACATATCCAGACTTAACAGAGAGTTTCTGCTTGCAAATTTGAAACCATAATTTTAGTTTTCGGATGTAGCTCACTTAACGAAATAAAACCATCCCTGTGTTTAGGGATGGTTTTATTTTTTGTCATTATCGCTTCATTGTATCTTCTATTTCCTGTACAGTTTTTGGTATGGGTTTTCCCAGCAGGCGCCATCCATCCTTGGTTACCAGGATGTCATCTTCAATACGAATACCACCGAAATCCATGTAGCTTTCGACTTTATCGTAATTAATGAATTCTGCGAATTTTTTCTCCGCTTTCCACTGATTAATGAGATCAGGAATAAAGTAACATCCCGGTTCAACGGTCATAACAAATCCAGGTTCGAGCCTGCGACCCATCCGGAGGAAAGCAAGACCAAATTGCTTTGCCCGCTGAATTTCATCATTATAACCGACATAATTCTCTCCTAATCCTTCCATATCATGTACATCAAGACCCATCTGATGTCCGAGACCATGTGGGAAAAATAAGGCATGTGCTCCCTGAGCCACAGCCTCGTCAACATTACCCTTCATCAGGCCCAGATCTTTGAGACCCTGCGCTGTGATCTTTGCTGCCAATAGATGACAATCGCGAAATAAAACTCCTGGTTTCATTGCTTCAGTAGCCTTAATATTGGCCTCTAAAACAATGTTATAGATATCTCTCTGACGATTGTCAAATTTGCCCCCAACCGGAACTGTACGTGTTATATCTGATGCATAGTGCAGGTTGGTCTCAGCACCTGCATCGGTAACCATCATCCGGCCCTTTTCCAAAGTATTGCCATGATAATGATTGTGCAGAGTTTGCCCGTTAACACTTAGAATAATAGGAAAAGAAACAGCTGCACCATGAGCAATAGCTATCCCCTCAATTGTACCAGCTATCTCCTGCTCCACAATACCTGGCATGGCCATTTTCATAGAGGTGGTGTGCATAAGATAGGCCATGTCAACAGCCTTTTCAATTTCAGCAATTTCGAATTCGTCCTTAACAGAACGGAGTTCAACAACCGCTTTAATGAAATTCTCGCATACCATTTTTGAGACCTCATGGCTATTCACTCCACTCAGGCGTTCCAATTCCATTTTTGTTTCACCCCGGTAAGGTGGTAGAATGTCGATACTACGGCCGGCATCAAGTCCCCTTTTCAGATATGTCTCTAATTCTTTGTAAGGGGCTGTGTTAGATACTCCTATTTTAATAGCCCGGTCTTTGAGTAAAGGCTGTTTTCCCATCCAGATGATATCATCGATATCAACATCATTACCAAAAATCCAGTCTTCGCCTGTCTCCATATCAATAACACCGGCCAGATCAGGATGATCCAGACCAAAGAAATACAAGAAATTACTGTCTTGTCTGAAATGGTATGTGTTTGCCGGATAATTAAACGAAGCTTCTGTATTGCCAGGGAGTAATAAAATCCCGGAATTCATCTTCTTCCGCAGATTATCACGCCTTCTTTTGTAAACTGATGAATCAAACATTTTATTGAATATTAAGGTTATCAATTAAGAACTACGAATTTAAATTAAAGATTTAAGGCAAACACATTTTTTAAAGGTTTTTTATCACTTTGTAATTTGGTATATTGGTCTCACTTTTTAAGGGAGGGAAGTTTGCCGTATAGAAGATTACCAACAACTGATGCAGCCCGGATGCGGGCTCTGCAATCAGCGATTGAACGCGCTGATAAACTTGAATTGGGTGAACTTGCCTTTACCACCCGCTATATTCATCCCCTCAGGAATTTCCTTCAGCAATTACAAACGGTCAAATTCCAACAAGATCAATCCTGGAAACAGCTTGTTGATCAGAACAAAGAACACCATAAAAAGGCCTACAAAGCCCGTCTTTACCTGGGACATTTCACTCAGGTACTGAATATGTGTATCATGCGTGATGAGTTTCCGGCTGAAACCCGACGACTATACGGTCTGGACATCGAAAGTAACCGGGTACCATCAATGCTTTCTGAAAAGCAAATTCTCAAGTGGGGACAGTTACTAATTGATGGAGAAACGAAAAGAATTCGAATGGGCGCGGCACCTATCATGAATCCAAGCATGGGAAAGGTGCGGGTATGGTATGAGCGTTTTAAAGATAGTCATCACTCCCAGCAAACAGCTCACAAATCCTATCAAAGATCCACCCGGCAATTGTCTGATATGCGCCGAAAGATAGATGCACTGATCCAGGCTGTATGGAATGAAGTGGAGGATTCATTTACCAGCCTGCCGGATGCTGAAAAGCGGGAAAATTGCTCCGAATACGGAGTTGTTTATGTTTTTCGTAAATCCGAAAAAAAAATTTAGTCAAGCTGCTCAGCCAGATTTTTTTTCATTTCTTCAAATTCCTTTTCATTGAATCCCCTGGATTGATATATCAGTTTGCCCTTGCTATTGAAGAGGTAGTTTCTAGGAATGAATTTATGTGCAAACTGTTTATAACAACTACGGTCGATATCACCATAAAATGGCATCGTATAGTCATTATCCTTTATAAATGGCGCAATTTTTTTGCTGTCTTCTTCACGACCAATGATCAACAAAAGAAAATCATCCCGATCTTTATACTTCTTCCAGATATCAGACTCAACATGAGGCAACTCTTTGCGACAAGGACCACACCAAGTTGCGAAAAAATTAATTAGTACAGTTTTCCCTTTCAATTCAGCTGACTGAACAGTTTTTCCATCCATTGTAGAAATCTTGAAGTTTGGCATCTGCTGTCCATTCATCAGGATATTTGATGTATCTACCTGAGCTTGAGACACCCACCCAAAACAGATGGCAAGTGAAATAAAAAGTAATTTTTTCATGTTACATAGATTATTGTTTGACATTGAGTTTCATTGTTGTGTCCCTGAAACGCATGCACAGAAGTACCAGAAAGCCTGCGCCAATAAGAGCGTAAATCCAGGCTGTGGGGCTGGTGACAATCGAATCGACCGTAGTCTCGGTCAATTCTCCTGAGTACACGTAATAGGCTACTACAGGTATAGTATTATGGACTAAATGGGCCAGGATAGGAAACCACAAATTTCCAGACCACACAAATATGTATCCGAAGAGAATTCCCAGAAGGAATCGGGGAAGAAAGCCATAAAATTGCATGTGCAGGGCAGAGAAGAGGAAGGCGGTTACAATGATTGCTATGTGCACATTCTTAAACCACTTAGTAAAAATGGCTTGTATCATCCCTCTGAAAAACAGCTCTTCTCCAATACCTGGAATAATCGCAACCATCAGGATATTTACTGCCAAGCCTCCAAATGTGTTAACCTCAAGAAAAGCTTCAGTCAGCCCCATGGCTTTGTCTTCCATGTTTTTCATCCAGCCTTCAACTCCTGATAAAAAATCCGGGAGGTGCATGTTTTGATTCAGCACTCCTGAATAAGCTACCAATGGCTGCATGGCAATGATTATTAAAAGAAGCCACCCTACTGATAACCAACTAATTTTGTTGTTAAATCCCAACCATTGAAGTGGTTTGGAGGAGGCCAAAACGCCTATCACCAGAGCTGGAACAATGAACAATCCGATCGAGTTCAGAATCTGAACAAATTTCAATAAGGGAATATTATCTGAACCTGAGCTGAACACATCGCTTAGTTCAGAAAAGGGAATATCGAAGAAAAGAACAGCCCCGAGAATTGCCAGAATATTGAATACCAAAAAAAAGACCACAGCCACCAATGCAAGCAGGATAATCTGCAAATACGGTCGCAAACGAGAATAAAAGCGAACATCCATAGCCCACAAAAATAAGAAAATTGTTCAAGCCGGAAGGATGGCGAACCATCCTGTCCGGCAGGAACAATAAAATTAATAACGGATTACCTTTATTAATTAATCCGTATCCTTGTCGACCCTCGTCAGGCCTCTGTCTTCCATCGTCCAGGCATAGCCAACCATGTGCTCCGACCATAGGTCTTCCTGGTTGTCAACACCCTGGAGGTATTCCCGTGTGCTTTCATCCAGAAAAATCCGGTAGCCAACAGGAAGGCTGATAGTAAGTTCAAGTTCCTGATCTCTCCATTTTTCATCTTTACCAAGTCGAAAAAACGGATCAATAATCAGTAATGAATCTCGAATCGTGTAATTAAATTGTATTTGCTGAGCATTTCTGAGCGCCACATTATCGTTCACCCCACGTGATTCTCGCTTTATCGCAAGCTCTGGTATAGAATCGTAGCTTTTAACAATATCCAGAGTAGGCATTCCCAGGAGGACAAGGTTATCGCCTTGTTCTGACACTCTCATCTCATGACGATATCCGAAGTGCATTTGCATTTGCTTAGGATAATTATATTCTGTTTCAGCCACCATGAGGTAGAGATTCTTTTCAGGAAATTCCATATCTACTTTCTGAATCACCCTTTCAGATTCATTATATTTCATTGCCTCCGATGCACCAAATATGGCTACGAAAACCAGGGCAACTATCCACACTCCCAAACTTCCCAGGCCAATAGCTTTGTCATGTGCCCGAAAAGGGAACAATAGTTTCACACCACCATAGATCAGAGCAAGAACAGGAATTCCAATGATAATAAGGAGGCAGATTACTGCCAGTACAGCGACTGATTCATCTAAAAATAAACCCATAACATCAGGCACACTGAATTGCTGCCAATCCCACAAGTCGCCCATAAACCATGTTTGTCCTGCTACCAGTCCTCCGATTATCGCTACAAGCAGTGCAATTCCAGCTATCACAAAAGAGACACCAATAATTGCACCGATCACTTTAAAAAAGACCACAAATACATGACCTATTCCATGTCCAACATTGCTAACTCCTCGTTGTGCTCTTCTATAGCCTTCTGATTGAGGAATATTCTTTAGGTTGTCTTTTACCTCATGATACTCTTTACGAATAGATTTCTCAATGTTACTGATATTGATATTTTCACCTTTCATTTCAAGCTTTTCAGCTGTCGTACGAGCTTCTGGGATTGCAATCCACAAAAGGATATATATTAGCAAACCAGCACCCCAGGCAAGAAAGAAAACCACGAACAATATGCGTACAATTATAGGATCGATACCAAAATACTCTCCAATACCGCTACATACTCCCCCTAAAACTTTACTGTCGTTATCACGATAGAGCTTTCTGCGCGAACCACTATAATGCCTTTCCTGTTGAGATTCTTCATATACTTTTTCTTCATCATCAACATCAGCAAAATCTTCAGGCTCACCAAGTATTCCAATTGCCTCTTCTACATCTTCCAGAACAATAGATTCCTTATCATCACCAGTTCTGGTTTGAAAGATTTCAGCAATACGTGCTTCAATATCAGCCAGTATTTCTTGCTCCCCGGGTGTTCCACGAAAGCGCATTTTAAGCTTATCCAAATATTTGCTGAGCCGTTCATATGCGTCCTCATCAATATGAAAAACTTGTCCGCTTATATTAATTTTTATTGTTTTTTTCATGGCAGATTAAGCTTGTTCGTTAATAGATTTAACAGCCTGAACCAGATCATCCCATGATGTATCCAACTCTTTCAAAAAGTCCTGGCCTTCATCCGTCAGGCGATAGTATTTTCTTGGGGGTCCCTGTGTTGATTCCTCCCAGCGGTAACTCAGCAAACCAGCATTCTTCTGCCGGGTAAGCAATGGGTAAAGGGTGCCTTCCACTACAATCAGTTTTGATTCTTTCATCTTCTTAATGATGTCAGATGCATAGCGGTCATTTTGTTGCAGTATGGTAAGAATACAGTATTCCAGTACACCTTTTCGCATTTGAGCTTTTGCATTCTCAATATTCATAAGCAGTTTATTAATGTTTAATATTTTCTTAATGATCCAATCCCGGAAATATTTCTTCGGATGTCAGGATCGCCTTTATATTTTACAGATCCTGCTCCTGATATCTCAACGTCAAGCATATCAGTAGCAAAAACTCTGGCAGAGGCTGCTCCGCTCATATCGATGTTTACGTCTTCGGCCCGTAATCCAAATGCATTGAAATCACCAGCTCCTGAAATATTGAGGGAGACATCTTTCACACGACCATTTAAATCACAATCCGCGGCTCCACTTACATCAAGACGCAATCGCTCGGCGATCACATCTATGTTCAAATCAATTGCCCCGCTGCAATCAATAAGCAGAGACTTAACCTCAATTGGAGTTTCACCATTAACATCCAGAGCACCACTTAGTTCAATTCTTTGCAGATCAGTGTATTTAATGTGTAAGTCCTTCTTTTTAGCACGAAAAATATTGCGCTTGCTTTCTATCTCAAGTTTATTCCCAACCTGACGAACTTCAATATATTCAAGCAAATTCTCATCTGCTTCAATTTTAAGCCCCGGGCGATCACTTTGTGTCAGAAAAACTTTGAAGTTGCCGTCAATTTCCAAACGATCGAAATCATCAATCGATTCTATTCTGACTTCAACATCTCCATTTCCACTTATTCCATTGATACAGGAAGTTGTGAACATCAAACCAGCAATTACAAGGCCTGATAATAATATTTTGTAAGCTTTCATTTTTATACCCTCCCTTTTAAAAGAAATATGAACCTGATCTCATTTCAGATATTTGCTCTGGCGTTTGAGCCAGTGGCAGTGCTATCCATAGTACGATATAGGCTAGAAAACCGAATCCTATAAAGAGTGCTATTACAAATAATATGCGAATCAACAGGGGATCAGTATTAAAGTAATAACCCAGGCCACTACATACTCCACCAATGGGTTTGTCATTAGAATCACGATACATTCTACGATACCGTTTGCCTTCATGACGATTTCTTGATCCACTCCATGAATGATCAGATCTGTTGCCACCCATATCTTCAGGTGTTCCTAAAGTATTGAGTACATCTTTTACATCATCAGATGAAATTGATTTACGATGTGGCTTTAATTTCTCACCAAATAACTCGGCCATTCTTGCTTCCAGATCTTTTATTACATCAGAACCTTCAGCTGAATGTCCGAATTGTCGCTCTATCCTGTTAAGATAGTCCCGCAGTATTTCATATGCATCTTCGTCTATATGAAAAACGACACCTGCCAGATTTATTTGAATTGCTTTTTTCATTTTTTATTAATTTTATTGTCAGAATACCTTCTATAACATTATTGTTTCCATTGCAAAGATATGTCATTTTTTTAGTATTTTGCAATACATAGTACTAATTTTTTTCTCATTCACATTCTTACCATCTGTTTATCAGCGTATTAAATTTTTACTATTTTTGACCTTAAAGACAAACTTCAATGGAAATAAGCGGAAATCTGATAAAACTAGAGAGCCAACCAGACGAAATAGTGCAATATTTTGCTAAGCTGGGTGGCGAAAAAGTCTTGCTAAACGAGCTAATAGGTAAAACTGTTAGTCTGAAATACCTGCATGAGATTAATTGTATAGCCTGCGGAGCAAAAACTAAAAGTTCTTTCTTTCAGGGCTATTGTTTTCCCTGTTTCAGTACTCTTCCTGAAACCGATACCTGCATCATGCAACCAGAAACCTGCAGGGCTCATGAAGGAATCAGCCGTGATATGTCCTGGTCAGAAAGTCATTGTCTGACTTCTCACATCGTTTATCTGGCTCTCACAAGCACCACAAAAATCGGAGTAACACGCGAATCTCAGATTCCAACAAGGTGGATTGATCAGGGGGCCTGGAAAGCAATCAAGCTGGCACGCACACCAAATCGCCATACGGCCGGATTAATTGAAGTTGCCCTCAAGCCATACTTCACTGATAAAACTTCATGGCAAAAAATGCTCAAAGATATACGAGCTCAAGATATCGACCTGGTGGATGAGAAAGATAAGGCCTGGGAGCTTCTACCAGAAGAATTGGAAGCTTATTGCATAGATGAAGATGAGATAAGAGAAATAAATTATCCGGTAGACCAATACCCTGAGAAAGTTAAAAGTTTAAGCTTCGACAAAACTGATATTGTAGAAGGCAAGCTATCTGGCATAAGAGGCCAATACCTGATATTCGAAAACATGCACGTATTCAACATAAGACGCCACAACGGATACAAAATAAAGCTAAAATTCTAAAAACCCTTACCCCTTAAACTTAAACCCTACAACTTCCCTTAACCCGTCCTAACCCTTATCCCTTATGCCTTAACCTTTCCTATGCCCTATATCACTTCCACCCATCCGAAAGGATCGGGTTCGTCGCCATTCTGTATAGCAACTAACTTGTCGTACAGTTTCTGAGAGATTGGACCCGGCTTACCATCTTTTGAATACACAATACTTTCACCGGTAATATCATTTACAATCTTTTTAATCGGACTGATAACGGCGGCGGTTCCACAGGCACCTGCCTCCTCGAAACTTGATAATTCCTCAAGCGGAACCTGACGTACCTCCACTTTCATACCCAGGAGTTCGGCAATATCCTGAAGAGCACGATTGGTAATACTTGGCAGAATGGAAGGCGACTTAGGTGTGATATAAGTATTGTCCTTTATTCCAAAGAAATTGGCCGGGCCAGCTTCATCAATATATTTTTTCTCCTTGGCATCAAGAAAAAGAGCTGATGCAAATCCTTTCTGATGAGCCATATCCAGAGCACGCATAGAAGCAGAATAATTACCTCCAACTTTCAGATGTCCGGTTCCTAATGGAGCTGCCCTGTCATAATCAGGGGTAACCAAAATATCTACCGGACTAAAACCTTCTTTGAAATATGGCCCTACCGGAGTTACAAAAACCATGAACATATATTCTTCTGCCGGTTTTACACCAACCTGAGGTCCTGATCCTATTAGTAGTGGTCGCAGATAAAGAGATGCTCCTGTTCCATATGGTGGCACGAAACGCCTATTCATTTGAACAGCTTTTACAATAGCCTGATGAAACAACTCATCCGGAACTTCAGCCATCATAATTCCCTCAGCTGAAGCCTGCATTCTTTTTGCATTGTCTGCCCAGCGAAAAAGTCTTACATCACCATCTTTTCCCATGAAAGCTTTCATACCTTCAAATGATTCCTGGCCATAATGAAGAGCCGTAGCGGCAATATGCATTGGAATATATTCTGATGAACTCACTTCAAGCTCACCCCATTTCCCATTACGGTAATAGCATCTGATATTATAGTCGGTTTTTATATAACCAAATGGCAGGTTTTTCCAATCTAATTGTTCCATATCTAAAGTTTCATTATTATTGGTTCAACCTTTCAAATTTAAAAAAAAGAACCCGTTCAACAAGTGCTGAAAAAGCTGTAACTTCCGCACCTTAACATGAATTTTGTCATGAAAAACAAGCTCATTTTTGCAACGAATAATCAACATAAACTACGCGAAATCAACGAGATACTATCTCGAGACTTTGATGTGGTGAGTCTTAGCGACATGAACATCCGGGAGGAAATACCAGAAACAGCCGACACTATTGAAGGAAATGCCCTCCAAAAGGCCCGATATATTTATTCGAAGACTGGCCTGAATTGCTTTGCTGATGATACCGGTTTGGAGGTAAATGCTCTTGGTGGAGTGCCTGGTGTTTATTCTGCCCGGTATGCTGGTGAAGCTGCCAGCTTTGATGATAACATGGACAAATTATTGGCAGCCCTGGAGGGAAAAAATAATCGCAAGGCTTGTTTCAGAACAGCAATTGCCCTGATTTATGAAAAAAAGGAATACCTTTTCGAGGGTAGGGTCGATGGCACCATCATGCATGAAAAAACGGGTGAAGGAGGTTTTGGTTATGATCCTGTTTTCCTGCCGGATGGCTTTTCTGAAAATTTTGCTCAAATGCCAGCTAAAATAAAAAACGAGATCAGTCATCGGGGAAGAGCTGTAAAAAAACTGATCGGATTTTTAAATGATCATCATTAATTGAGTAGAAAGTATTCAGATTAAAATAAATTGCTCAATTTTAAGTTATATTCAAAAACTATAATGCCAGGAGGGGTGATACGATATTTCGGAGTAGTTGCTTTCATATTTATATGTCAGTTGTCTTGGGGGCAATCAACTATAGGACAATGGAATGAACATTTGCCTTATGGAAATGCAACCAAGGTTACCAAAGCTGATGATGTTATCTATTGCGCCACACGTAGTGGATTGTTTGAATATGATACAGAAAGTTTTTTAATTAAAGAGTGGTCAAAGGTTAATGGCTTGAATGGTGTAGATATTGCCACCATGGAGTATAGTGACGACCACCGGATGCTGATCATTGCATATGCAAACTCAAATATTGATTTACTCATGGATCGAAGCGAGGTGATCAATATTCCGGATGTTAAACAAAAGCAGATTATCGGGAGTAAACGAATCAACAGTATACAAATCTATCAGGATGAAGCATTCATTTCCTGTGGGTTTGGGATCATTGTGCTCAACCTGATCAAAGGAGAGATTTCCTCAACATATTATATTGGAGAAGAAGGTGAACACCTGGAGGTTTTTGAAACTGAGATTTATCATTACGATTCAATTTTTGCAGCCACAGCCAAGGGTATTAGAAAAGCTTTTGTTCGTCATCCCAATCTTGAAAATTACATATTTTGGGAAGATGTTGCCGGGCTGCCTCATCCAAATGACAGTTGGAATCACATGGCCTATAATGATGGGCTGCTTTTCGCCTCTCATCAAAGTCCGACTGATTATCTTGACTCTATTTACACTTATAATGGCCATCATTGGGAACCATATACCTGGGCTTATAAAGATATTCGTAAAATGGAATTCTGCAATGATAAATTATGGACGGTCAGTGAGTTTCAGCTCAATCAAATGCAGGAGGATGGTAAACGACTTTTACACCTGAACACATACGGATTCGATTATTTACGAGCACAGGATGCACTGGCCGATGAAAACGGGGTGTTGTGGATTGCAGACCAGTTATACGGTTTGATGAAAACCACCGATTTTGAAAATTTCGCCCAAATTCGTCCGAATGGCCCCTGGGATCGCTCATCATTTGATCTGGCAGTAGCCGGAAATGATCTTTGGGTTGCAGGAGGAGGATATGACGGAGCCTGGAATAATGTATGGATTATCTCTGGTGTGTCAGCCTCAATTAACGGCACCTGGAAAAGCTTCAATCCTATGACATTAGATGAATTGAAGCCCGTGCGTGATGTTGTACGCCTGGTGGTTGACCCACATAATTCCAGCCACGTCTATGCTGCTTCATGGCATTCAGGGATTCTGGAATTTCAGGATGGCGAATTTATAGAGCTGCATAACGACAGCAATACAAACGGTGCTCTTCAGAGTATCATTCCCGGAAGCCCATATATCCGAATTGGGGGTATGGCATTTGATTCAGACAACAATCTATGGGTCACCAACAGTAGTGTTCCCAATCCTGTGTCTGTAAGAAAACCGGATGGCAGCTGGCAGAGTTTTCCTTATGGCATTTTTTTAGGTGAAGCTTTTACCGGTGAGATAGTTATTACCCCGGGTGATATAAAGTGGATTCAGCTTCCTAAAGGCAATGGATTATTTGCTTTCAGTAATGGTAACGATCTCGATGATGTGAGTGATGATCAATATCAGAAGATCACAGTAAAAACACGCTGGCCCAACATTAAAGTCATAAATAATATTCATGCCATTGCGGTTGATCTTGAAGGACGATTATGGATAGGTACCTCCAACGGTGTTGGTGTATTTCATGCTCCCAGTCAGGTTTTTAACAACCCCGATAATTTTTTCGTGTCACAACCCAGTGTTGATTTGGGTGATTTATATTACCATGCCCTTCTCGAAACTGAAACAGTTACAGCCATTGCAGTTGACGGAGCCAACAGAAAATGGTTCGGCACCCGTAATTCAGGTGTTTTTCTGACTAATCCGGATGGTACTAAACTTGTTCGTTCATTTAATACCTTGAATTCCCCTTTGCTTTCAGATAATATCTTCTCTATCGCAATTGATCACCAAACCGGAGAGGTATATTTTGGTACTGAAGCGGGAATTGTAAGTTACCGGGGTGATGCCATTCGTGACGACAAATATGATGGTCCGGTGTATGCCTTTCCCAATCCGGTGCGACCTGATTACGCAGGCCCTATCACCATACGCGGGCTTGCAGCTGAATCTATTGTAAAAGTGACAGATATTAATGGCAACCTGGTTTTCGAAACTGAAAGTCTGGGCGGTCAGGCAATCTGGAATGGAAATGACTTCACGGGTAATCGTGTTCAATCTGGCGTTTATATGGTGTTTTCAGCAAGTGCTGATGCCCAAAGAAAATCTGTTACAAAAATCCTTTTTGTGCGCTGATCATGATTCACAAGATAAGAGCCATTGTGCTGCATCACCTTAATTATGGAGATACCAGTATTATTGCCCACCTCTACACCGATAAGTTTGGTCGGCAATCGGTAATGATAAAGGGGGCCAGAGGTCAGCGAAAAAACAGAAAAATCAGCTTGTATCATCCTTTAGCATTACTGGAGATTGAACTTTATTATAAAGAGAACAGAGATTTGCAGCAGATTAGAGAGGCAAGGCCTATTGTTCCTCTTCAGGGCCTGATGGTTGATCCCCTTAAAAACACAGTAGCTCTATTCCTTGCAGAGGTGTTTTACCGCACCATGCGTGAAAGTGAACCCAATCCCGAATTATTCGACTATCTGTCAAGTTCAATACAGTATTATGACCTGATGGAAGATGGGATTTCACTTTTTCACTTGCACATAATGGCTCATCTTACACGCTTTTTGGGATTCAAACCCAACCTGAACCGTCAGGATGAAAATGATTGGTTCGACTTATATACCGGCTCATTCAGCTCCTGCTCTCCAATACACAATTACCGACTTGAACCAGGCTTGTCAAACAAATTACACCAAATACTCACCAGTTCTCTGGATCAAATCCAACATATAAATATCGGTCGGAATGAGCGAACTCTGCTTATTGAAAAGCTCATCGATTATTATCAGCTTCACCTTGATGGAATGGGTGAAATAAAATCCTATCCTGTTTTAAAAACTGTTTTTCAATAGCTTCAACAAATTTCTCTGTGCTGAATATTTCTTAACTTGCGTGTACAAACAAATTCTCAAGCTATGACTATTCTGAAAACCTCCCGAATTATGGCCGTTTTAATGGCTCTGATCTTACTTATAATCATTCCTTCACAACGTGATAATGAGCAAGATAACCAAGAACGCTACACGCCAAATGACTGGCTTCTGGCCCAACATGTATTCCCTTACAATCATCTTAATCCTGATGCATATGAGGCTTCACGCGACCAGACAATTCTGGCACATGAGCAGCTAAAACAAATGAAATCAGGTGGTGAAACATGGGAATTTGCCGGTCCGACAAACGTTGGTGGTCGAATCTCTGATGTGGAAATGCATCATTCTGATCCGAACACAATTTTTGCCTGCGCTGCATCCGGAGGAATATATAAAACTACCGATCAGGGTAAAATTTGGAAGCAGATTTTTGATGGCTATCATACCCTTTCAATCGGTGATATGGCTATAGCAAAAACAGATAAACGAATTCTCTATGTGGGTACTGGTGAACCAAACGGGGGAAAT
>Ga0233437_1000910_pt1 | contig 59995 bp, 46 predicted proteins | sample SI_122_August201_FD_182714 | JGI IMG/M metagenome (GOLD analysis project Ga0233437, IMG submission 182714) | Seawater microbial communities from Saanich Inlet, British Columbia, Canada - SI_122_August2016_200_MG | ecosystem: Environmental > Aquatic > Marine > Inlet | place: Canada: British...
TAACAGAGACAGATATAGAACTAGTATCTAAGACTGTGGATGATTCGTCTGTAGAACAAGGTGATAATGTTACATATACAATTACAGTCAGAAATAACGGACAAATAGATGCACATAATGTTGTGATCGAAGATCAGCTAACTCATGGAACTACTTTTGTTTCTGGATCTGCACAATGTAGTGACATAGGAGGTGGTTTGATTAGATGTTTACTGAATACAATGACACCTGGTCAAACTAAGAATGTTTCGATCACCGCAAATACATCAGGTTCTTTATGTGATAGAGCAGGATTTGATGTTTCAAATATAGCAACTGTTCAAGCAAATGAAGTTGATCCTGTATCTAATAATACTAGAGGCGTAGGAGTAGATGTTAGTTGTCCTTACGTTCCACAAGCAGACCTAGAAATTATTTCCAAAACTGCCAATCCAACTAGTGTGGAGCGAGGCGAAAATCTGACATTCACAATCAATGTGAAAAACAATGGAGGTGATACTGCTCATAACATCGTTGTTAATGACACTCTTCCTCCAGGAGCTTCATTTGTAAGCTCTCCAGATTGCACAGATACAGGCGGTGGAAATTTGATTTGTAACATAGGAACTCTTACATCTGGACAAACAGACTCTGTAAGTATCGTTACAAATAGTGGTAACGCCAGATGTGATTTAGTAGAACATGAGATTAATAATACTGCGACTATAAGTGGAGATGAGAATGATCCTAATATGAATAATAATATGGATAGTGTTGGAGTTCATGTTTCATGTCCTCCTCCACCAATAACAGAGACAGATATAGAACTAGTATCTAAGACTGTGGATGATTCGTCTGTAGAACAAGGTGATAATGTTACATATCAAATAACAGTCAGAAATAACGGACAAATAGATGCACATAATGTTGTGATAGAAGATCAGCTAACTCATGGAACTACTTTTGTTTCTGGGTCTGCACAATGTAGTGACATAGGAGGTGGTTTGATTAGATGTTTACTGAATACAATGACACCTGGTCAAACTAAAAGTGTTTCGATCACCGCAAATACATCTGGAGCTTTGTGTGATAGAGCAGGATTTGATGTTTCAAATATAGCAACTGTTCAAGCAAATGAAACTGATCCTGTATCTAATAATACTAGAGGCGTAGGAGTAGATGTTAGTTGTCCCTATGTTCCACAAGCAGACCTAGAAATTATTTCCAAAACTGCCAACCCAACTAGTGTGGAGCGAGGCGAAGATCTGACATTCACAATCAATGTGAAAAACAATGGAGGTGATACTGCTCATAACATCGTTGTTAATGACACCCTTCCTCCAGGAGCTTCATTTGTAAGCTCTCCAGATTGCACAGATACAGGCGGTGGAAATTTGATTTGTAATATAGGCACTCTAAATTCAGGAGCTACCACTTCTCTCACTATTATTACTAATAGTGGTAACGCCAGATGTGATTTAGTAGAACATGAGATTAATAACACTGCGACAATAAGTGGAGATGAGAATGATCCTAATATGAATAATAATATGAACAGTGTTGGAGTTCATGTTTCATGTCCTCCTCCACCAATAACAGAGACAGATGTAGAACTAGTATCTAAGACTGTAGATGATTCGTCTGTAGAACAAGGTGATAATGTTACATATCAAATAACAGTCAGAAATAACGGACAAATAGATGCACATAATGTTGTGATAGAAGATCAGCTAACTCATGGAACTACTTTTGTTTCTGGGTCTGCACAATGTAGTGACATAGGAGGTGGTTTGATTAGATGTTTACTGAATACAATGACACCTGGTCAAACTAAAAGTGTTTCGATCACCGCAAATACATCTGGAGCTTTGTGTGATAGAGCAGGATTTGATGTTTCAAATATAGCAACTGTTCAAGCCAATGAAGTTGATCCTAATAATGGGAATAATACTACAGGCGTAGGAGTAGATGTTAGTTGTCCTATTGTTTTAGATCCTGCAGATATCTCTGTAGTAAAGACTGGAGCAGCTTCAATTACTCAGGGAGATGAAGTTACTTACACGATTGAAGTTACAAATAGTGGAGATCTAGATGCAGAGAATGTAAGAGTTACAGATACTTTGCCTACTGGAACTACTTTTGTTTCTGCTCCGGGTTGTACCAGAGTTGGAGACATAGTTACTTGTAACGTTGGAACATTAGCTGGTGGAGCAACTGAAAGCTTTACTGTGACAGTTGATACAGATTCTGCTTCATGTGGAGTTTCTGAAAGTATTACTAATGATGTGATTGTTACTTCGGATAATGTGGGTGATAGGAATGATTCAGCTGTTACTTCTGTAAGTTGTATTCCAAATCCTGCAGATATCTCTGTAGTAAAGACTGGAGCAGCTTCGATCACTCAGGGAGATGAAGTTGTTTACACTATTTCTGTAACAAACAGTGGAGACTTGGATGCAGAGAATGTTCGGATAACAGATACTCTTCCAAGTGGTGTGACTTTTGTTTCTGCTCCGGGTTGTACCAGAGTTGGAGGAGTTGTTACTTGTAATTTAGGAAGTGTTGCAGGTGGTGCAACTGAGACTGTTAATGTAACTGTAGATACAGACGCTGCTGCTTGTGGTGTAGGCGTGAGCATGACCAATGATGTACTTGTTACGTCTAATAATGTGGGTGACAGGAATGATAGTGCAGTTACTTCTGTAAGTTGTGTTCCAGATCCTGCAGATATAACTGTAGTAAAAACTGGAGTAGCTTCAGTTGTTCAAGGAGATGAAGTTGTTTACACAATTGAAGTTACAAATAGTGGAGACTTGGATGCAGAGAATGTAAGAGTTACAGATACTATTCCTGTTGGAACAACATTAGTTTCTGTATCTGATCCAAGTCGTTGCACAAGAGCTGGAGGAGTTTTGGCTTGTGATCTAGGTGATGTAAGTGGTGGAGTTACAGAGACTGTTACTGTGACAGTTGATACAGATGCAGCTTCATGTGGGAGAGGTCAAAGTATTACTAATGATGTAGTTGTTACGTCGGATAATGTGGGTGATAGGAATGATAGTGCTGTTACTTCTGTAAGTTGTGTTCCTAATCCTGCAGATATAACTGTAGTAAAGACTGGAGCAGTTTCAGTTGTTCAAGGAGATGAAGTTGTTTACACAATTGAGGTTAGTAACAGTGGAGATCTAGATGCTACTAACGTAAGAGTTACAGATACTATTCCAAGTGGTGTGACTTTTGTTTCTGCTCCAGGTTGTACCAGAGTTGGAGACATAGTTACCTGTAACGTTGGAACGCTAGCTGGTGGAGCAACTGAAAGCTTTACTGTGACAGTAGATACAGATGCAGCAAGTTGTGGAGTTTCTGAAAGTATTACTAATGATGTGATTGTTACTGCTGATGGATTAAGTGATGAGAGTGATAGTGCTGTTACTTCTGTAAGTTGTGTTCCAAATCCTGCAGATATAACTGTAGTAAAAACTGGAGCTTCTAGCATCACTCAGGGAGATGAAGTTACTTACACGATTGAAGTTACAAATAGTGGAGACTTGGATGCTACTAACGTAAGAGTTACAGATACTATTCCTGTTGGAACAACATTAGTTTCTGTATCTGATCCAAGTCGTTGCACAAGAGCTGGAGGAGTTTTGGCTTGTGATCTAGGTGATGTAAGTGGTGGAGTTACAGAGACTGTTACTGTGACAGTTGATACAGATGCAGCTTCATGTGGGAGAGGTCAAAGTATTACTAATGATGTAGTTGTTACGTCTGATAATGTGGGTGATAGGAATGATAGTGCTGTTACTTCTGTTTCGTGTGTTCCTGATCCTGCAGATATCTCTGTAGATAAGAGTGGAGTAGCTTCAGTTGTTCAAGGAGATGAAGTTGTTTACACAATTGAAGTTACAAATAGTGGAGATCTAGATGCAGAGAATGTTCGGATAACAGATACTCTTCCAAGTGGTGTGACTTTTGTTTCTGCTCCTGGATGTACCAGAGTTGGAGACGTTGTTACTTGTAATTTAGGAAGTGTAAGTGGTGGTGTAACTGAAAGCTTTACTGTGACAGTTGATACAGATTCTGCTTCATGCGGAGCTTCTGAAAGTATTACTAATGATGTGATAGTTACTGCTGATGGACTAAGTGATGAGAGTGATAGCGCAGTAACTTCTGTAAGTTGTATTCCTAATCCTGCAGATATCTCTGTAGTAAAAACTGGAGCAGCTTCAGTTGTTCAAGGAGATGAAGTTGTTTACACAATTGAAGTTACAAATAGTGGAGACTTGGATGCTACTAACGTAAGAGTTACAGATACTATTCCTGTTGGAACAACATTAGTTTCTGTATCTGATCCAAGTAGTTGTACCAGAGTTGGAGGAGTTGTTACATGTAATCTTGGTGATGTTGCAGGTGGTGCAACTGAGACTGTAACTGTGACAGTTGATACAGATGCAGCAAGTTGTGGAGTTTCTGAGAGTATTACTAATGATGTGATAGTTACTTCAGATAATGTGGGTGACAGGAGTGATAGTGCTGTTACTTCTGTAAGTTGTGTATACATTCCAAATGCAGATGTAGGAATAAACTACAAAACTGCAACTCCAAATCCTGTAGAACAGGGTTCAGAAATTACATATGAAATAGAAGTAGTAAATAACGGACCAGAAGATGCTACTAATGTAACATTAATTGATCCTATAACTAGTGGAACAACATTTGTTTCCGTATCTCTACCTACGCAATGTGATTACGATATAACTAATGCAGGAGCTGTAAGCTGTAACTTCGGAACTATGGTCATTGGAGATATAGAAACAGTAAGCATAGTCGTAGATACTGCAGGTTCTTTCTGTGGACTTCCAATTCCAGAAATTACAAACACTGTAAGCATTACTGCAGATCAACCAGACAACGTAAGTAGCAATAACTCAGCAAACGTAGATACTGAAGTTACATGTCCTGTAACTTTCCCAGATCTAACTCTAAATAAAACAACGAATGAAACTCTAATTACACAAGGAGAACAACTTACTTACACGCTAACTATAGAAAACACCGGACAAGTAAATGCAAGCGATGTAAACCTTGTAGACTATCTTCCTTCAGGAACAAATTACGTATCAGATGATCATCATCTATGTGGCGAAACAAGTGCAGCAATAGTTAGATGCGACTTCGGAACAATGGGGCCTGGCGATACAGAAATTGTAAATATTGTTATAGATACAGATAACATCGCAAGTTGTGGTATAGGTGCATCTATCGAAAATACAGCAGAAATAACATCAGATAGAACCGATGAAAATCCAGCAGATAACACTGACTCTGTGCAAACAGATATAGATTGTGCATCACTCTTTGCTGACCTCACTCTAGATAAATCTGGACCATCTAGCATAGAAAAAGGAGAAATCCTTAGACATACAATTGCAGTAGAAAACAAAGGACCAGACGAATCAGAGAATACAACGATCGTAGATATCGTTCCTTCTCCACTAATATTTAACAGTACAACATCAGATTCCAGATGTAACAGTACAAATGGAACATTGGTGATCTGTGATTTAAGTACTATGACAAGTGGTAGTACAGAATTAGTAGCAATTGATTTCGATACATCAGCTTCATCTTGTGATTCATCTATCACAAACATTGCAACAGTAACTTCGGATAGCATCGATCTAACTAGCGACAATGAAGACTTTGTCACAACAAATGTAAGCTGCCCTGTAGTATCCGAACCAGATCTATCTATTACAAAAATTTCAAACGTAGCATCTGTAATTCAAGGTGAAGAGATCACATATACAATCACTGTTACAAACTCAGGATCAGCTGCTGCTACAAACGTAATAGTATTAGACGATATCCCAACAGGAACAAATTATATTTCTGATGACAACGTAGACTGTAACAAAACTGGAAACGTACTCATATGCGATTTCGGAACCATGGGAGCTGGAGATACAGAAATAGTAAATATGATAGTAGATACAGATAACTTAAGTAGCTGTGGTGTTGGTCATCCTATAAATAACATCGTAGATGTAACACTAAATGAAACTGACCCTGATAACAGCGACAACATTGCAACTGTAAGCACAGAGACAGAATGCCAAACTCAAACATTAGTTGCTGATCTTTCTATAGAGAAAGTTGGACAGGCAGATGTAACTCAAGGTGATAGCATCAATTATTTAGTAACAGTCACAAACCTAGGACCAGAAGAAGCAACAAATATAGTAGTTGCAGATGAGGTGCCACTTGGCCTCACATTTGATAGCACGTCTTCCAATGCTTCCTGTAGTGAAGTTGCTGGAATAATTACCTGTGGACTTGGAAATCTAGATCCACTCACAGATACAGGAATTACGCTTTCATTCTTCACGTCTTCTATGTCATCGTGTGACACGCAAATTACAAACACAGGAAGTGTAAGTACTTCATCTATAGATCAGTTTGATACAAACGATAAGAATGGATTTGATACAAACGTAAGCTGTCCTGTAGTGGCACTAGATCCACCAACTATTCTTTCACCTATCACAGGAACATCTACAGGGACTTCCTTGCCTTACATAACAGGTACAGGAACAAGTGTAGGATCTAGAATAAGAGTTTATTCAGGATCGATACTTGTAGGAAGTGGAACTCTAGCATCAGATAAAACTTGGGCATTCGATATAGGACCATTAGATGATGGGACATATATATTGCATGCAACGGAAGACAGTGGACTGGAAAGCGGAAGTTCAAATGAGATAACTATAACAATCGATACATTCGTATTGCCTGTAACACGATGTAATGATGGACTAGATAATGATAGCGATGGATACATCGACATGGCAGATCCTGGATGTACAGATCCAACCGATACAAGTGAAACAGATGAAAATGGACCACAGTGTGATAACGGAAAAGATGATGACAATGACGGAGCAGTGGACTTCCCAGAAGATGCAGGATGTGACTCTCGTTCAGATGATGAAGAATACATAAATGGTGGAGGCGGAGGTGGTGGCGGAGGTGGCGGTGGAGGAGGTGGCGGTGGAGGTGGTGGGGGTGGAGGCGGATGGAATTCTCGTGGAACTCCAGCATCACTTGTAACCACTGGCGGAGGAGCAGGAATAGAACCAGGTGATATAGAAGAAGGCTCAGCATGTCTCTCCTACGATCCAGATAGAGACCTAACATTCTCAGATGTTTCCGATAGACACTGGGCTTACAAATACATAGATCTACTTAAGAAAACGTATATATCTATGTCTGGTGATTACGTTGTAAGTGGTGTTGGAAATCATTCAACAGGAAAGCAGCAATCCTACTTCCAGGATGGAACATGGGAATTCCAACCAGATCGCGGATCTACTAGGCTCGAGATAGTAAAGACTGCACTAGTTACCAACTGTATTCCTATAGAAGACTTCGTTCCAGATACAGCAGTAACATTTACAGACGTTCCAAAAGATACTTTCGGCATGAGTGAGTCAGAAGACTTTATATCTCGCATCTTCTACACAGCAGCCAAACATGGAATAGTTACAGGATTCATAGACGGAACAGCTAGACCGCATGCACAAGCAACAGAACTAGAAACTCTGGCAATACTTCTACGTGCTGCAGACGCTTTACCAGATGAATATATGGGAGAATACTTTGTATTAAATAGCTTACGTCCAGATGATTGGTATGGACGCTTCGTATCCTTCGCACTAGATAATGGCCTACTGCGAGACACAGTACTATGGGATATAGCACCAGAATCTGTAATACTTAGAAGTGACCTCGCTGCATTACTTGTAGACATCATGAAGTATAACTCAGATGATGGCATAAGGAATTACAGTGATCTGGTTGCGACGATAATTGAAGAGTAAGAAAAAGCCCCGCACACGCGGGGCTTTTGTTAATTGTTAACTATCAATTGTTAGTTATTCGCACTACATCATTCCTCCCATACCTCCCATACCTCCCATACCTCCAGGAGGCATAGCAGGAGCTTCTTCTTTCTGAGGAATGTCGGTAATTGCAGCTTCTAACGTCAAAAACATAGAAGCAACAGATGCTGCATTCTTCAAAGCGCTGCGAGTTACTTTCTTTGGATCTATAACCATTGCCTTTACTAAGTCTTCATATTTACCAGTAAGAGCATTCCATCCTTCTGTACCACTCGCTTCTTTTACCTTTTCTACTACTACACTACCTTCTGCACCTGCATTTTTTGCAATATTTTCAAGTGGGGCACTTAGTGCTCCACATACAATATCCACACCAACCTGCTCATCTTCAACTTCTAGTTTCATTTCTTCCAGAGCAGGAATTGCACGAATGTAAGCTACGCCACCACCAGGAAGAATCCCCTCTTCTGCTGCTGCACGAGTAGCAGATAGAGCATCTTCTACACGATGCTGACGCTCTTTTTGTTCTACTTCTGTAGCTGCTCCTACGCGAATAACAGCAACTCCACCTGTGAGCTTAGCCAGTCTCTCAGCAAGCTTATCTTTGTCGTAATCTGAGTCTGTACTGTCTATCTGAGACTTTATCTGCTCGATTCTTGCATCAATATCTTCTTTCTTTCCTTTTCCTCCTACTACTACAGTGTCATCTTTTGTTGCTCTTATCTTCTCTGCCTTACCAAGATCTTCTACTGTAGCGTTTTCTAATTTAAGTCCTACCTCTTCGCTTATTACACGAGCGCCTGTAAGAGTTGCAATGTCTCTGAGGATTTCTTTTCTTCTGTCGCCAAATCCTGGAGCTTTTACAGCAAGCGCACTAAATGTTCCACGAAGCTTGTTTACAACTAGAGTTGCTAGCGCATCCCCTTCTATACTCTCTGCAATAATTACAATCTCTTTTTTGCCCTTCTGAGCAAGACCTTCGAGTAGAGGAAGAATTTCTTGAATAGAATTTATCTTTTTGTCTGTTATAAGAATATATGCATCTTCATATATAGCCTCCATCTTCTGGGGATCGGTAATGAAGTATGGAGAAATGTATCCGTTATCAAACTGCATTCCTTCTACATATTCTTTTTCTATACCCATTGTCTGACCTGATTCCACAGTGATTACTCCATCTTTTCCTGCTTCCTCTATAACCTCTGCAATTACTTCTCCTATCTCATCGTCTTGCGCACTGATAGTAGCAACTGCTTTGTACTCATCGCGGCTACTGATATCTTTTTTCATCTTATCTAGCTCTCCTTCTACAGCATAAACCGCTTTATCTATTCCTCTTTTTATACTGATAGCATTTGATCCACTAGAAAGATGCTTGAGCCCTTCTTCCATGATTGCAAGAGCAAGCACTGTAGCAGTAGTAGTTCCATCACCCGCAACATCATTTGTTTTGGTAGCAGCCTCTTTTACTAGCTGAGCACCCATGTTTTCGAAAGAATCTTCTAGCTCAATTTCTTTCGCTACAGTCACACCATCTTTTGTTACTGTAGGAGCACCATACTTTTTATCTATAAGCACATTTCGTCCTTTTGGACCCATTGTTGCACGCACCGCTCTTTCGAGCTTACGCACACCTTCTAGAATTTTGTCTCGAGCTTCGTTACTGAAAATTAATTGTTTTGCCATAATAGTTAAATGAAATAATTAAATAAAACTTAGGAAACTATTCCTAAAATAGAATCTTCGTGAAGGATTTTTACTTCGACGTCTTTACCATTTTCATCCTTTAGTTTAACTTCGTCCCCTGCATATTTTCCAAATAATACTTTGTCTCCCTCTTTTACATTCATAGGCTTACGAACTCCATCATCTTTCATTTCTCCAGGTCCTACTGCAACCACCATTCCTTCCTGTGGCTTTTCACCAGAAGCTGTATCTGGGATTACTATTCCAGAAGCAGTTACCTGCTCCATTTCTAGTGGTCTCACAACGACCCTGTCTCCTAGGGGAGTTATGGTTACTTTTAGATTTGTTGTATCTGACATGGTTTTTTATGGGTAATCGCGGCGAAGTTGGATCGTCGCTAAAAACAAATGATTATGTAATCTAACTACGAATTAACAAACTACGAAGCCGGATTAGCACTCGAAATTATAGAGTGCTAGATCTTACGGTTCAAGAAATTATTCGTGCATTAATTAAACCTCCCTTACAACCACCCAAAGCCCCACTCCGAATAATCCCAATGCGATTAGCATTCCTATAACAACCTGTAATGCTATTAGAAGCGCAGTAGAAAGATCTACACCAGTCTGTGGAATTATATAACCATCCACCACTCGAATCTGAGAATTAGATCTAAGCTGAGATGTAGGTATATTTACTAAATCTTCTGATGTAATAGTAACAGTGTTTGGAAGTATGTCTCCTTGCGCTGCACTTTCATTTAAACGAGTGCTATATCTTGCTACCCATCTTTCGCTAGGATCCAAACTTGGAATAACCCATCGAATTCCAAAATCAGTTACTAGTCCCCCTCCTGCATTTATCACTTTTTGCTTAGAAGTATCGAAACGATCATCTACTCGAACATTCCGTATAGCTTCATTCCCTCTATTTTGAACATTTACAGTATAAGAAATAGTTTCTCCAGGTTTTGCCTCCTGTCTACTTGCTTTCTTAGAAAGCTGTATGGCACCACTTTGTCTTTCATTATTCCAATCTCTAGTGCTATCACTTGTCCAATCTCTAGAGCCACCTGTAGAAACCATGCTTGGTGGTGTCACACCATATTCCTCATAAGCCTTGAAACAAGAAACTGCAGTTCCACCAATTCCAAGCCTTACAACATCCTGAGTTGTACGACCTGGAGAAGTATCAGGTGAAGATGGTGGATATCTTCTTTCTGATTCCATAACTATAAAATCTATGATCTCAAATTTGTTCTGAGATATTTCCATATCTATGTTTTCACTTAAAAGTAATCGAAAAGTTACTTCTGCTGTTTCTCCACTCTCTACTTTAAAAACTGTAAAAGCAGATCTGCTTTCATCATAAGAAGCACCTTCGATAGAAGCAATGCCATCAATTGAAAGGCCTGGCTGACTAGAACTAAAAGTATGTCTAATCTTCACATCACCTACATCATATATAGAAGAATTTCTCACAGAGAGACGAACTCCTATCTGATCATCACTACGAACATCTGCAACTGTCTGTGCAGAAGATGCAGCATCCAAAGAACTATTCACATTGAATACCTGCTGCCTCAGAGTAACCAAAACAGCTGTAGAGCTACTTCGTCTTCCTGGACCATATGGAAATCTTTTTACAGATGGTTCACATGACTCTATCTGAGTATTATGTTCACCTCCTCTACGAGCAGGAATAGCTCCTGCAAGCGGAATATTGGCTGCAAACAGAGCTAGAAATAGAAATGATGATATAGTTTTTTTCATAGTTATTTTTTTAGGAAAAAGGAACTTATTTTAAAACCAAAAGCCATTAAGGTCAAGTATATAAGACCCTCAATTCTTGGCTTACAGAAGCCAAATTTTGGGCTATAAAGGATGCTCCAGACTTCTATCTGCGACCGCACCTTTTACCTTCTCTATAAACTCAGAAACAGGAACTTCTGTCTGATCCTTCGTCTTCACATTGCGCACAGCCACAGATTCACCTGCGACTTCTTTTTCTCCACATACAAGCAAATAAGGAATCCTCTGCTTCTCTCCATTTCGCACTCTCTTTCCAAGTGACTCAGAAGAATCGAAGTACTCCACTCTAATCCCCTCTTCTTTCATCTTAGCCTGAAGAGAAAGAGCATAGTCTTCGTGATCTTTCGAGACAGGAATTATTGCCACCTGCACAGGCGCAAGCCAAAGTGGGAAATGTCCTGCGAAGTGTTCTATTAGAAATCCTATTAATCTCTCATGAGTACTAAGTGGAGCACGGTGAATACAAAGAGGTATTTTTTCTGAACCATCTTTATCTATATATTTTAGCCCCATCTTTTCCGGCACATCGAAATCTACCTGATTCGTTGCAAGTGTGAACTCACGCCCTATTGCACTCCAAACTTCTATATCAATTTTCGGTCCATAAAATGTTGCCTCACCAGGCACCTCTACAAATTCACAATTATTTTTTTTCATAACAGAACGCACCATCTCTTCTGTCTTCTGCCAAAGCTCCGGCTTATCCACATATTTCTCTCCGAGCTCCGATGGCTCGTGCAGAGACAAGCGCATCACATACTTCTCTATGCCGAAGATTTTGAAGTATTCGTTATAGAGATCAACCACTGAAACAAACTCACTTTCAAACTGCTCTTCTGTACAGTAGATATGCGCATCATTCATAGAAAGTGATCGCACTCGCATCAGACCAAAAAGCGCTCCAGAATCTTCGTACCTATAGCATTGCCCATATTCTGCAAGGCGCATAGGAAGATCACGGTAGCTTCGTGGACGTGATGCAAAAATCTCATGATGATGAGGGCAGTTCATTGGCTTTAGGTAGTACTCTTCTTCCTCATCATTAAATTTCATAGCTGGGAACATGCAGTCTTTGTAATGTGCCAGATGCCCTGTTTGTTCATATAGCTTTCCTTTTGCCACATGAGGAGTTTTCACACGTAAATATCCACCTGCCTCCTCCTTTTCTTTTGCGAGATTTTCAATCGCATCTGCTATTACAGTTCCTTTAGGAGTCCACAGAGGAAGTCCTGCACCTATGTTTTCACTAAATGCAAACAGATCTAATTCTTTACCTAGCTTTCTGTGATCTCTCTTCTTCGCTTCTTCCAACATATTCAAATGCTCTTTAAGTTCATCTTTGGAAGCAAATGCTGCAACATAAACTCTAGTTAGCTGTTTATTCTTTTCATCTCCACGGAAGTAGGCTCCTGCCAAATTCATAATCTTGAAACAGTCCACTGGAATTTCTTTTGTGTTCTCTACGTGTCCGCCTTTACATAGATCTACAAATACTTCTTCTCCTTTGTCATTTAGATTTTTGTAATGAGTAACATCTTTTTCTCCCTCTTTTTTCAGGTCCTCTATTAGCTCTACCTTGAATTCCTCATCACGATCTTTCCAGAATTTTATAGAATCATCTATTTTTAGTTTTTCTACTTCGAAACTCTGACTCCCCTTTATTAGCTTCTTCATTTCTTTCTCTATCTTCTTTAGATCCTCGTCTGAAATAGGATTCTCGAAAAGAAAATCATAGTAACACCCTGTATCTATAGGTGGACCTATGCTTACTTTTGTTCCAGGCCAGAGCTTACACACAGCCTGGGCGAGGACATGAGCGAGAGAATGCCGTAATTTGTCGATTTCTGGCACAGGTAGATGTTAACAGGAAGGACGAAAGATGCAAAGGGGGCAAAATAGATTCTATTGTCTATCCTTCTGAATTAAACCAAACTAAGCACGATGTCTGAATTACCATATCGCTCTTGTGTTTCTGTTCTAATAATCCGTGAAGACGGAAAAGTCCTACTCGTGCACAAACCACGCAAAGATGATGCATGGCAAATAGCACAAGGTGGAATAGAAGAAGGAGAAACCGAAAAAGAAGCAGCATCCAGAGAGCTTTTCGAAGAAACGGGCATAGAAGTAGCTTCAGATAAATTTGAAATATGCGAACAGACTTACCAATACGATTTTCCTGAACATTTCATAAAAGCAGAGAATCCTAAGTGCAGTGGTCAGAAATTAATTTTTGTAAAAGCTGAAGTTCCAAATGATACCGAAGTAAAAGTAGATCAGAGAGAATTGGATAATTTCAAATGGGTAGAGGTGGAAGAGATTGGAGAATATTTGAATAGAAAAAAATATTTGGATGTTGTTATTGATGCCATAAACTACTAATCCCATGCGCTTAAATTCTCTAAAACTCGAGTCTTTCCGAAGCTACCAAACACTTAGCTTGGAATTTAATGGAGAAGAAAAACCTGTGATGCTACTCGGAGAAAATGCAACTGGTAAAACAAATATACTAGAAGCAGTATCTATTCTTGCATTACTTAAATCACAAAGAAAAGCTCATGAGACTGACATGATTTCGTGGGAACAGTCTCATTACAGAATAACTGGAATACTAAAATCTGATGCCGGAGAAGAAAAAACATTAGAAGTTGTTTCTCAGGTTGTACCACGTAAACAAAGAGGCTTCTTTGTAAATGGAGTAAGGACTCCAGCACAAAGATATGTGGGGACACTGCCACTTATAACCTTCGCACCAGATGATCTAGATCTTTTCACAGGATCACCGGGGGGCAGGCGAAGGTTTATAGATCAGTTACTCTGCCAAGTATCTTCGTCTTACTTGCAAGCTCTTTCTGAATACGAAAAATCACTCAAGCAGAGAAATTCATTACTCAAACAAATACGAGAAGGGATAACCAATACAGCTTCACTAAATATATGGGACGAAAAAATATCAACTCTTGGATCACTTATAACTGTAGATAGATTAAATCTTTTCGAAGCATTACAAGAAACAATATTAAAAGAGATTACAAGACTAGGAGAAAAACCAGATTCAGCAGAATTCAAATACATCAGAAAAACTACTGGATCAGATGCATCACAAATACGATCTGAACTTATAGAGCAGCTTGCATTTAATCGTGAGAGAGACATCATCATTGCAAATACTACAACAGGACCACATAGAGATGATTGGATACTAGAAATAGACAAGAGAGATTTATCTACATTTGCATCACGCGGACAACAAAGAGCTTCTCTGCTTGCGCTACTTCTCTTGCAGGCATCTTTCCTAGAAGAAAGAAAAAGAGAAAAGCCAGTACTACTTCTCGATGATATATTTTCCGAATTCGATGAAAAACACAGAACTGCAGTTCTAAACGAATTTTCACAGAATCAAGTAATAATCACAGGAGTGGAATTAGATGAAAAATTGCGAGATAAGGCTCAAGTTCTCGCTTGTCCACTTAGCTAGGATAAAAAGGGGTCAGACCCCATTTATGGTTTTCAAAATATTGTTTAATAATATTATTAAGACATCTTTTTAATTTTATAAATGGGGTCTGACCCCTTTTTTCGTTATACTCCACCTCCAATGCACATACTTCGTCCTTCGATGCCCAACTCAGAGAATACAGAATTGGATCGACGCTCTTTTGTGCATACAGGTGTAGCTGCAAGTATTTCATTAATCACCGGAAGTATCGGATCATTTTGTGAAAGCATATCCACAAAGCATTCCAATGGAAGACATCCTGCTTTAGATTCAGCACCTGAATCACTAACAGTCACAGAAATACTTTATGAGGAATTGGGCCATATGAAGATCGTAGAAAAGCGAGCAACTCAGCCAGAGCCAGAACAAAATTCTGATCTTTCGTTCTTTCAAACATTACAATCTGTACTTGTTCAAGCACATGAAAAAGTTGATAGAAATATTAGATCAGATGATCCTACAGACGAAAAAGTTGAAAATATAATGCGCGAAGTAGATGATTGGGCTGAATGGGCCGATAGTTTTCACTTATCTAAAGAACAAACTATCAATGGACATGAACCCATTGACTGTAACGATCCCGTCTACCAGATACCTGAAAAACTCAGTACTCGTGGTATTCCTATGTATATCGTTTCCATATGGCCTAAGGATCCTGAGCTGAGAGGAATAAAAGACTGGCACCAAATTGCTGCATGCAAAGGTGATGATAAATATTTCCTTATTTATAGCAAAGGCAGCCCTCTAACTATTTGGAATGGCTCACTTGCACAATACGTTAATGAGTGTGATCGTTTTGACATTCCAAGAGAAATTATTCCCGTATTTGGAATCTCCAAATTTGTGGAACCAAAATATGACACCGCACCTGCAAAATGGTGGCAGCAGATTTCAAATGCCGTCCCAGAAGACGAAATGGAAGTATCACGCCTTCGCTTACATCATACGCAGGAACCTATCTATTATGTATAATGCGTAAATGGCTAAAGTAAAACAAATTTGTCTTGATTTATATATTTGTGAGAGTAGTTTTGAAGCATACGATGGATGTAAAAACAGATCGTTCATCAGCATTCGATTCAACAATAGATGCACAAAGCACCGACAGTGAAATGACTGCGGACTCTGAACCTCCAGATAATAATGGTCGTCTTTCTGATGACGAAATTGCTGACGTCCTAAGTTCAAGATTTGGACTAGGTTTTATAGTAGGCAATGAAATTAAAAAAAATGGCGCAGATATGAGATGTGTACTAACCGATGAATCAAATCTTCAAATATTTTATGTAGGCACAGGGCTTAGAGGGCCTGTTCTACAGATTAATTTGACCTCTAGAGAGGCTCTCATTGATTCAATCATTGAAGATGCTAAAAATGTAAAAATAGATTCTAAAATATTTTAACAGATTCTAAAACCCCCTCCTCCACTTCCTAAGATTCTCAATAGCAAAGTTGAGCCAATATTTTTTCGAGACAGCAATATCCTTGCAATGAACCAGCTCAAGTAACTCCCCACCAAAACCCGTCTTAAACGTGCGAACTCCTGCGAAAGGATGTTTCTTTACGCCTTCTGGAGAAACTCCCCAGAAGTTAAATATCTTGTCTCCCCTCTTTAGAGCATCTCTTATAGCAGTCCACTGAAGTAAATAACTCGCATAACACTTAGGATACTTAGAAGTACTCGCTCCATGGTGATAACTTGTCTCTCCACCGTAAGTCATATGAATAGAAGCAGATACTGGCTCACCATTTAATCTCGCAATATACATTACAGCTCCACTGACCGCAGATCGCGGATCGCTAATCGCTTTGAACTTATCAACTTGTGCTTCAAAAAATTTATCAGAGTAAGGAACGAATTTATGCCTCTTCCTCGTCTCCTCATGCAGCTTAAGAAATATATCCATATCTCTTACTGGATCATCAGATACTTCTACAATTACACCTTCTCTTTCTGAGCGTCTTATTAGATTCCTCGTATTCTTCCTCATGCCTGCAAGAATCTCTTCTTCTGTCTTTCCATCAAGATTCAGATACCAAATATGTTCTGCAAGCATATGAAGTGGTGCATCTCTAAATCCTAGTTCTTTAGGTAAATCATCATTTATCCAAAACGGACTCATCCTCACAAACACACACTTCTTCTCTACTGCAATCCTTTTCAACTCCTCTACAAACATACGGATCGCGGAACACTGATCGCGGACCACGGTCAAAGGTCCATATTGCACCGCAATATGCTTCCCTCTCCTCGCAGGAACCACTACACCTTGGCACACTCCCACAATCTCACCCTCATCCCTCACCTCCAATCTGATAACCTCCTGCCCCAAACTCTCATATACCTCTCCCATATTCCAAGATTGCAAAAACGGTGACCATTCCTGGCTTTGCAAGAAATTTTCCCACTCTGCACGATTCTGAGCCTCAATAATCCGCATACAGAAAAGCATTATAGCATTTGCTATTTGCCTTCAGTAGAAATACATTGGCCAAACCAATGTTTGAATCAAGTAATAATGGCAATGAAACAGTACTTTTAGATATTGAACAAGCGTCTGATATGCTTGGTTTACCGAAGATTAATATTTCCCGTGCTAGAGTGAGGGGCAGATTAGAAGGAAATACTTTTACTCTCCCAAATCGTTCTAGAAAAATTCTTTTCGAAGAAAGTGAATTGCAACGCTTTTTTGACTCAGATGAATTTAAAAGAATAAAATTTGACATAAGAACTGGTGGACATGTACACAATGATGAATTTGACGAACCTGATGCAGAATCGAAAATAATGAATCAGTCAGAACCAGAAACAACGAATGCAGCTTATAAACCAAATTCAGGCACACCTGTAGAAATTGCAGCTATATATGAAATACCACTTCTAACACACGATCAAGAAGTATATTTGTTTAGAAAAATGAATTATCTAAAATATAAAGCTACAAAAGAATATGAATTGGGCAATCACGATGATGCATATCAAATTCTCGCACAAGCAGAGGAAATAAGAAGTAGAATTGCTAGTTCTAATCTTAGACTTTGCAGAAGCAAATTAATGGAATTACATAATAAAGATGTTAATTATGGTAATGGAGAGGCTCTAAGTGATAGTTTCGGACCTTTAATGAAAGCTATAAACAAATTTGACTATTCAAGGGGAGGAAAATTTTCAACTTATTTAACATATACATTGATAAATGCATTTATTAGAACAAACAAAAGAGTAGATGAAGAATCATGCTATTCAAATCAAGATGATGCTATTCAAAAGTCCGCACAAGAAGATCCTTCACTGGGAGATTTAGAAGATTCAAATGCAAAAATAGAACGTATTATAGATAGATTTTCCTATTTAGATCGCAATGCATCAACAATTGTATGCATGAAACTTGGAATAGCTCCATCTGATATTGGGATTCAGGACCCTGAATTGGATGAAGATGATTTTTCAAAACCAAAAACGTTTGTAAAAATCGCAGAACAATTCGAAACTACACAAGAAAAAGTCCGTCGAAAATTTGCTTTGGCACTACAAATTCTAAGCTCAAATTAACAAACATACTATTTTATCCCAAATAGAACCTCAGAGCATGCACCAAATACTTCGCCTGCTCTTCATTCATAGTCGGATGAGTAGGTAGGGATACTATGTGCTTCGCGATGTCTTCAGATATAGGACATGCTCCTTCGGCATAACCGAATGATTCCTGATCAAGGCCTTTTGGATTTACAACAGCTCCACACCACCCATCATCCAGATAAACCTCTTCACCCTTCAGAGCGCGCCGCAATCCATCTGCATCACGTGCAAACACTGGGAATTTTTGTAATGCAATAGATTTAAGAGTTCCTTCTGGCATATGCCATCCACTTTTTTTAGCTGCATCTTTGTAAATATCTGAAATCTTTCTCCTATGACTATTTATAGAATGCAAACCTTTAAGTTGTTGTAATGCTAGTGTTGCACATGCATTTGGAATTTTTTTGAGGAAGATGTTTCCTTTGCCTTTCTTTTCGCTTTTTGTAAGTACAGGAACTAGAAATCCAATTTTCTGAATCCATCTGAGATATGCCTTAGCTAATATTGGTCCAAGAGGAAGTCTCCATAACCACTTAGCAAATCTATAACGAATCGGATAACCAATTAGATTCATAATTCTCCACATAGACATATGTGAAGCCTTTGACTCTTCTTCGTTCAAAACTTTTGCAAGTGCTGCGTGCTTCGTAATAACCGCTCCACCTGTTACACCAGATATCGCCTTATCTCTTCCAAAGCTAAGAAGTACAGCATCACCATGTAATCCTATTTCGCCAGAATGGGATTCCCCTTCCAGAAGACTCATTTGTTTTCCAATATCATCTGGAATGATATGTGCACAATCTTCTATAAGCATTATCCCCCTCTTCTCACATATTGCTTTTATTTTTTTTGTCTCTGCAGGTATACCAAAAGTATGTTGGCAGATTACAGCACGCGTACGATGAGTAATCGTACGATGAAATTTAGCTATATCTAAACTTAATGTTTGAGGATCTGTGTCACAATAAACAGGAACACCACCTGCTGCATGTATAGAATTTGGAACCACGGTACATGTAAATCCTTGTAAAATTATTTCGTCTCCAGGAGTTATTCCTATAGCTCGAAAAGTAGCAAGCAATGCATCTCTACCTGATCCAAAAAGAATAGCAGATTCTCCGAATCTTTGTCCTAATTCTTTTTTTAGATCTTCTTTTTCTTTTCCATTTTTCCACTTCCAAAATTTAAACTGCAACAAGAATGCTTCTTTCCATTGCGCTCTTGTTACTAGTGGGCCGAAAGTATGATGAATGGGAAATATTACTTTAGACATTTGCGTTATTTAATTGTAGCACTTAGCTTACTCGTTACTTGTTCAATTTGTTTGTAACCAGAAACAAGCAATAAGTCTCCAATAGCAAAATCCTTCGAGACGGCCTCGTTTGTGTCATCCTGAGGAGCCCGAAGCGGGGCGTAGGGCATCTCGAAGGATAAACAACGAGGCCTCCTCAGGATGACACATTATATTTTCTATTAAGACAACAACCTCTGCACCACAGATTCTGGCATTCTGCCTTCGCAGACTATAAGCATTCCTTCATTTATAGCTATCTTAAACTTCTTCTTGTCCGCTCTAGTTACAGTAGATCCAAAGCCTTGCTCAAAATACTGAACACATTTTTTGCTCAAAAATACAACTTCATCAAATACATCTCGTGAAAGTAATCCTAATTCTCTATGAATTAGATCTTCATCTTTACCAAGTTCAAGTAGCCCCTCTGTAACTAGAATCTTTGGACTCCCCTTCTGCAGCTTTGCCCACTCTATAGCGGCACGAAAACTTGCTGGACTAGTATTGTGAGTATCATCCAAAAGCACTTGTCCTTGAGCACCATCTTTCTTCTCGAATGTTTGTGGCATTCCATGAAAATCACTAAGCCTTTTAGCAGATTCAGCAATTGGAACTCCTAGAGATTCAGCACAGGTAACTGCGAGCAACACATTAGTTATTTGATGAGTTCCTTGTAACGGGACTTCAAAATGAATATCTCTAAGAGTAAATGTGATTCCATTTGCACTTTCTTGAATATCAAAAGCTTCGTAAGAAGCGTGCCCACCTGTACTAATAGTATGCACAGGGCATGATGATTTCTCCATAAGATGTGCACTGTGCTCTGAATCTGTATTCAGAAATGCATGTCCATTTGCAGGGAGAGCTTCGAACAATTCCCCTTTTGCCTTACATAATTCTTCCTGGTTTCCAAAAAGCCCTAAGTGCTGTCTTCCTATAAAAGTAATAATCCCCATTTGAGGCTTAGCAAGTGAGCAAAGAAGTTTAATCTCTCCTTTTCTATATGCACCCATTTCCACTATAAGTACCTGATGTTTGCTTTTAAGTTTTTTAATTATAAGACTCGCAACTCCCATCTCTGTATTTACATGCGCAGGAGTAACAAGTATTTCTCTGTCTTTCAGAATATGAGAGAGTAATTCTTTTGTAGTAGTTTTGCCCACACTACCAGTAATACCAACAACAGTAAGATTTTCACATTTTTCACGCACGCCTCTTGCCTTCACTAGCACTCGTATCTTCATAAGATGATCTAGTGGATAAAGAATGCCAAGAGCAAACGCAACAAATACAAAAGCAAACAAAGGTAGAACTATCGCAAAAATAGAGATTACTACTATGTCCACATAGTAAGCACTCACAAACGAAACTGTAGAAAATAATATCAAAGCAAGCAAAGCAACTGCAGAAGATTTAAGCGTCCACACTGGATGTGTTTGTTTGAATATTACAAATCTAAATAATGTGAACCATGCGAGCAGTCCTGTGGTAGTAAAAATAGATATCCTGCTTAATTCAAAATTAGATATGTTTATATCAAAAATTATTCCAATAATTAGAAATGCTAAACCAGCTGCAGCCACAGAAGGTCTAACTATTCCAAACAATTGCCTTGTCCAACCTTCATGACGTAAGTGTTCACGCAGTCTATCTATCCTCCATTCTTTTACCTGCCAAAGTCTTGCAAAAGTAAGAAGTGGCGAAAGGCCAGCTATAAGAATTAAAACAAAAAGTATATAAAACACCAAAGCATTGTAACTTATACGTCTTCGCGACTAAAACACTATTGTGTTTATATTCAATACAATTAAAAGGCTAGAAACTATATCGCTACGCCGTCATTACAAATCTACAATTCACGCCTTATAACATCTGATATCTCTGCTGCACGATCTCGATGTACTTTGTGTTTTACACCACTAAAAATATGCAGATTAGATTGAACAATTTTTTTATTCATAATCTTCCCATCTCTTAGAGATGTAATCCTATCTTTTGTCCCCCAGAAGATGTCTGTAGCGACAGAAACTGCTTCTAGTAAGCTTTCTAAAGACTCTTCTATCACTCTCATCATAGTTATCCGCATTACACCACTTGTCCTCTCATAATCATGTACACGAAGTAGTTTATATAAGACTTTTCTAGCGTAAGCTTTCGCCGATTTAAGCAAGGGCAGACTAAATATTGCATTTCCAATACAAGCTAGAAATGCGCCTATCTTCTTTTTTACATACTCTCTGTTTTTTATACCTGCAGAAGCACATAGATATAAGTGATCTATCCACTCACATTTTCTACTTGCAAGCTTTATAGAAATACGACCACCGAATGAATGCCCTAGAAGCAAAACATTACTTAGATTTAATTCTTTTACTAATTCCTCTACGAAGTTTGCATAATCATCTACAGACCAAGATTCAGATGGATCATCACTTTCCCCAAAGCCAGGAAGATCAGGCGCAATTATTCTGACATGATCACTGCACATAGCTTCTCGTAACTCTGTAAAAGACTCATGTGATCCTCCCCAACCATGAAGGCATAGGAGAGCTTTGCCCTCACCGCTAGATGATATTAGAGTTTTTATGCCGCTTATGGTGTGCACTGACTTATTCACAAAATTATAAATATAAGATAAAGGTAAAAGTAAAATGTTAGCAAGCGTGCAGGCGGTATTTTGCGTAAGAAATCGATCCGAAACCTCTGATAAGTAATAAACGGTGATGGGTTACGTCGATTTCGTCGCATATACCGCCTTAAGCACGCGAGCGAACCTTTTCGGTTGTGCTTATCACGATGCAATATGAAACATTCAGCATACGAGCGGTACTTTCATATTCCTTATGTTTTAACTACAATTGCCAACCAGATGCGAAGATTTCTTATCACTCTGGCACTGCTATTCCCAATAACTACACATGCAGTCCATTTAAGTAATCCTCATTTTGAGGAAATAAAAACACATCTTTTAAATCGCATAAATGAAAGCAGAAGAGAACAAAGATTGTCTCCAGTTTCATATAGTACAAATATACAAAAAGTAGCCCAAGGACATGCAGATGATTTAGCTGAACATTTAGATCCAAAAAATACAGAAACCAGAGAATCTACATATCTAGCACACACAAGTTCAGATGGAAGATCGCTAAATGCGAGATATAGAGATTCAAACGTAGAGACAGGATGGCAATTTGCAGAAAATGTAGGCTACTGGATTCGTGAGCCTTTTGATGATCCAGAAAATACAGAAGAAGAAACACTCGCACCGTCTAAGTTTGGAGTAGATCTAATGCATAACGGAATGATGGCAGAAGTTCCTCCAAACGATTCACACAAAAAAAATATTCTAGGAAACTACACTCATGTAGGAATCGGCTTATCGCTTCTAAATAATCCTGGATCGAACCTAAATACTATTTTTATGGTTACAAATTACAGTAGGTACCAAAGCAAAGAAGAGGAAATAAACTACAGATCAAATATACATTTCGCTTCCGACGCTTCCTCTAGGTCTCTACAAAATTCTATAAATAATTCTCATGGTGGACCATTTAAAGATGTGAAACCAGATGATGCGTTTGCAAACGAAATAACTAAAATAAAAGAGGCAGAAATAGTAAGAGGATATGACGACGGAACATTCAGGCCAGATAAAACAGTAAATCGAGCAGAGTTCATAAAAATGCTTATGGATTCCATTGGACTATCCCCTATCGGGATGGAATTCAATAAATGTTTTGATGATGTATTTAATCAATGGTTTGCTCCTTATGTTTGTATCGCAAAAAGAAAAGGTTGGGTAAACGGATACGAAGATAATTCTTATCGTCCAGAACGTGATGTAAATCGTGCAGAAGCAATGGCAATGGCTTCGAGGATTATAGACATAGGACGTAAGAACGAAGATTTGATTTTGTTTAACGATGTCCCACCAGATTCATGGTTTAGCGAACCCCTACAAGAGCTTGCAAGTAACGGATTAGTCCCCTCTTCTTACAAAACATGGTTTCTCCCAGAAAAAGGAATGACTAGAGGGGAAATGGCATACATCGCATATCAGGTAATGCTAGAAAAAGGTGGGGCAGGAGAAGAACGAAGTGGTCCAGAAAGAAGTTTGTTAGGACATTAAACATAATTTATGTGTCACCCTGAGGAGATCTCGCTGTTTATCCTTCGAGACGCACTTCACTTCGTTCGTGCTCCTCAGGATGACACAGCGAAATTGTCTCGAAGGGTGTGACATGACACACTTGTATAAAATCTATAAAATAAATAAGTGATACTTGTACTTTTTGCACTTCTACTTATCCCTTCGCAAGCCCTCGCATACGAGGTGCCAGACATAGCAAAATGGCAAAATTTTACACTTCAGCTTATAAACATAAGTAGATCAGAAGAAGGACTTGCACCTGTAAGAATGGATAGTTATTTAAATCAGGTATCACAAAGCCACGCAGAAGATACTGCACTACATTTCGATAACACCTCAGATGAAACCAGAAGAGATACTTACCTCTCTCATACTAGTTCCGATGGAAGAGAATTTTCTGATCGTATACAAAATGACAAAATAATTTCTGCAGGAGAAAATGTTGGCTTCTACTATAAAATCCCATTCTTCCCTGCAACAGAAACTATAGAAAATTCTATAAAACTTATGCACGACAGTATGATGGCAGAAATTCCACCAGATGATGGTCACAAAAAAACTATCCTCGGTGATTACACACATGTAGGAATAGGTCTCGAGCTTCATAGAGAAATTTCTTCTGAATCTAATGCGTTGTTTCTAGTAACAGACTTTGCGACCTATAAATCTGATGATATTGTGAATAGAGCTAATAGTGGCGGGTGGGCGGAGAGGATTAGAAAGAGACAAGAAAAGAGGAGAAGTTTGTGGAAGGATAGGATTGAGGAGAGGGTGAGGAGGAGAATAAAAAACAGATAACATAAAACACCCGGTCTCTTGCGAGACCGGGCTTAAGTCCTTCTCAAGGGTTGCGGTTTACTATCGCTTCATGATGTCTGCAATTCGTTTCGACTTCGAACCATCCTTCAGCATATCTTCGACTGCGAGGACGAATGCCGCCATACGACTGCCCGTGTTCACGTCTGCAACTGGAATTGCAAAACTCGGACAGTAGCCAGGCTTACCGACGACTGGATGATTCATGCGAACCAGACGATCGCCCATGATGCCAAGCAGGTTGAAGAGCATGAGTCGTAGCCATCCTGCCATGTGACCACCAGGACTGAATCCGTACATGTCGTTCACTTCGTCCGAGAAGATCGGATCGAAGCCGCGCAGGAGCGGTTCCCAATCATCTTCGTTATTAATTTGGGCGCTCTTTTTCTTGCCACGAAGCAGTACATCGACCCCTCGCTTCAGTTGCCATGCAAGCGGCACGTCATTCTTTAGACGCAAGACAGAATAAATATTATCTGCCTGACCTTTCTCAGATTGCGTTACAACACCTCTTCCGCACACTCCATTTGTAAGCATGAACTTCCATGTCACGTAATCGTAGAAACCAACTTTTTTAGCATAGTCTCCACGTTTCTCTGCAACTGGATCACTCACTTCAGCAAGTGGTGCGCCACCAACGGTCTCGGCCATCTCTTGACTGTGTGAACCGAGATCGGAAAGTGGAACCAACGGATCTGTTACGCGATGACTAGCTTGCAGAGCTCCTTCACCTTCCTGTGGTTCTTCCGCAAGCCAGTTCTGTCGAAATCCTTCCTCCAGTTCTTCTACTTCTTCTGGACCATACTCCTCAGCAATCTCTCTCATCTGAGCAACTGGCGCACATTTGCTGTGCTGGAACGTGGGGTACACCTGAGATCCCCGATTTCGCCTAATCGCATCTTGAACCGCAAACAAATGCTCGCGACTCCTGACCTGAGGCTTTTCAGTGATCACCGTTTCCACGCCTGCGTCCAATGCAATGCAAATTTGATCGCCGTGCAATTTAGTAGCCGGCTTGATCAACACGGCACCATCTCTGTGTCGATCAAATCCCAATCGCTCCTTTCGATTCAGAAGAACTTTTAGAAGATCGGTTCCGACACATTCCCTGCTCACACCTTGATTGCCGATGACAAAATCTTCGAATCCTTTCCTGGGCTCGACAACAAAACTGTCGTTATTGATCCATCGTGGGCCAACTGCTCCGAGCATCAACATCCAACACTGGTAAATGAATCCTCCAGGATTTCCATCACCAACGTGAGTCATATCGATTGGACCTGGAGCACAATCCAGAGCGTCATCTTGCAACAGATAAATGGACATAGTTCTTCTTCCTCTAGACAAAAGTTGAATTGACTGATTCTGCAACAAGCAGAATCATACGAAACATTGATCAAGCATTAGCCATAGCGCTAGTGGCTATTACTTGTAACATCAATGGCTCCGACTTATTAATCCACACTGTTTCTCTTCTCACATATCTCTTTCCTGTTGTGATAATAAGAAAAATGCAAATACAAGCACAGATGCTACGGAATAGGAAACAATCCTATTACTACTTCGCAACTCATTGACATTGGCACCCTAGGCAAAACTGTATGCACAGAGAGCCAACGTCACATGAGTAAATAAACCGCGTTGTTTTGAGAGAACAATCCCGCCTAAACCTAATTCCCCGATATTTCACAGAGAGCTCAGACAGGAGGCGGATTATGTGGATTTTTGCTGTAATTGTCAACGAATGGTGGGCAATACTGGATTCGAACCAGTGACCTCCTCGATGTCAACGAGACGCTCTAACCAGCTGAGCTAATTGCCCTCAAACAGCATTCTATCACACTGGCTATCAATAATAATTACTCAATATCTTCATCTTCACTACCCGTAGAAACAGCATTCTCATCAGGTAGAGAAGCTTGTATATGCATTTCTAAAGAAGAGATTATTTGCTCCTCTGACAGACTACCAATAACTGCAGACGAAAGACCATGTCCCCAAGGAGTATCCAGCAGCGTATCTGCCGCTTCTAGCTTTTCTGCTTCAACTAATTCATTATAAAGATCAATTGCATCCATCGCAGAAACTAGCCTTTTCTTTAAAAATCCATTTCTATCGTTGTTGCTTATTGGCAAGCCATCTCTGGTTTTATTGCCCAACTTTACATGCCCCCTTACATTGGACCAGATATCTTTTATGCTTACCTTTCCTTCCAAAACACCCTGTGTATTATGACTTGTTTCAGATATACGATTATGAATTTCAAGTGCTTGCTGTGATTTTCCATATTCCAAAAATTCTTTCAAGGTCCTACATTCATCAGAATCACCTGAATATTCGCAAGGATTTAATACCATATTTTCAGATCGTGATTCTGCATCAGACATAATTAAGAATGTGAAAAATGTAAATAGGAGGGTGATGGTAGCACCACACATATATGACAAACAAGCCAAACTTTACCTCAGATACCATTTTCCAAATCCGTTGCAATTCTTTTTCTGGTATTCATTATTTCTTGAACACGCTCCGACGGATTTATGATTTCTACTTGATTCCCCCTATCTGTATGAAAATTTATAACTCCGAAAAATCCAGTTTCTACAGATACCGTATTAGACATATCAATAGAAACTAATTGACACCCTTCTTTAAACAATCGCTTTAGTGTTTCACGTAAGAATTCTCGATTTGCACCATCTATATTACCACCTGCAAAACTTATAACAGTACCATTATTTGCCTCTTCTATTCTTACCTCTCTAGAAACCTTTCTCTTTTTCACCGACAAATCATCCATATCATCTCGCATTTTTTTTGTGCCGCCATAACTTTCAGCTTCTCTGGACATTATCGAGAATCTAGCACCAGCTTGCTAAAAAGCAAGAAATTAACCCTCTAACTTCAAGCGATCTGCAAGTACCTGATTTGATACACCGTCACTCCTAAAAATGCGTGCCTGCTCCTGGAAAATTTCTTGCCCAATAGAAACACGTCCATTTTCGCCGCGCCTTTGCAATGGCGTTCCTTCTAGGAATAATGCTTTTGTTTTATCTCGAACAAGACTTACACTGGCAAGAGGCTCCATCGCCCCTCCAATAGAATCAAAATAATCCAGCAAATTATAATCTCTTAGTGTTCTTCTTCCATCATCATTTTCATCCATCATAGCTAGAGTCAATGCAAGCCAAGGTTCGATATCTCCAGAATGACCATATGCAACTACATGTGGATTATCATCTTCAGTTGTGAGTTTCTCATAAAAATATGTACTAATACGCAAACCAATTTCTCTTATAGAAATTCCCGGATCATCTGGATTTCCTGAACTGTGATCTGAAATAAGTCGTGCTTGTGGATTATCAAGTCCTTGTTCAAACCAAGCATACAATGGATGATGCTCACCTTGTTGACCTCCATAATCATCTTGTTTTTTCGCTTTAGACCAAATGTCTGACATAGCCCTAGACCCCAAATTAATCGCATTATCATTTTCAGGATGTATTGCAGAAGAACCAATAAGCTCATTAATGGATGGTTCCACCATATCAATTTTTCCTCGAACTTCTTCATGGGTAACATATCCAGTTGATATTGATCTATCAATCGGAGTAGTTTCGATGACAAAAGAAGAATGTCCTTGTGAACTTGAAATAAATTCTCGTGCATGTTCACGAATTTGGAAAATTTTATATGGATCTAGCTGTGCCTCCACCCCTGTTTGGTGTGCTTGAGGATCATTATTTTTAGGACCATGACGAAAAAGGCTAACTCTCATATATTTCACTATAAAATTCATATATTTTCTGTCAAGAAAATACACAATGAAGAACTCAAATATAGTCACCTTATTTCACTATCCACAGACAATTATTTTATTTAGATTCCAGAATAAGACATAAAATTTCCATGCTATAATCCCCCACGAAATGCTATCAACACTACACGTAATCGTCGCAATACTACTGTCTTTATCAATAATGCTTCAACAGAGAACATCTGGGCTATCTGCAACTTTTGGTGGCACAGGTGCTACAGTTGTTCAGCGTAGAGGCGGAGAGGCTGTGATTTTCAAGGCAACAACCTGGTTATCTATTGCATTCTTTGCACTAGGAATAATCAGATTATTCGTTTAGTTACGCCAAAGATAAGGTAGAATCTGTTATCGTGAGTCTTCTTCGTACCTTTCGGGCAATGAAGTCATGGGAAAAGTGGATAGTAGGATGCTTTTCCATACTACTACTTGCAAGCATTACTATGCTGCTTAGGCAGTTCTATTTAGAAAACACAGATAGTGCACCAAAGAGAGGCGGAACATATATAGAAGGATCAGTAGGAACTATAAGAATGCTGAATCCTTGGTTCACTGTAGAGAACGATGTAAACAGAGATATTACGTCTCTCGCATTCTCTGGATTGCAGAGATACAACCCATTCACAGGAAACGTCGAAGACGACATGGCCACTATAAAAATCTCTGGTGGAAATCACATATATACAACAACGCTACGCGAAGATGTTTTTTGGCATGATTCGACAGAAGAACTTCCTAGGCCAGTAACAGCTGACGATGTTGTCTTTACATATCAAATGATAAAAGATCCAGGATTCCCAAATCCTATCCTGCAGAAAAACTTCCGTGGAGTAGAAATAGAAAAGATAGATGACAAAACTATTCAATTCAAACTAGAAAAACCTTATTACTTTTTCCGCAGTAATTTAACTCTTGGGATACTTCCAAAACATCACTTAGAAAATATTCCTGCAGAAAGATTACCAGAAGCCCTAGGCTTTAATCTGATGCCAATAGGATCAGGTCCATACAAATTCAGAAGCATGGTAGAAACAGAGCTTTCTACAGAAGTAACACTGGAACATTTTGATAAGTTCTACGGATCTCTCCCATATATAGATCGAATAGTATTTCGTGCATTTCCAGACTACGCATCTCTTCTTTCTGATCTAAGAAACCTAGACGGCGTAAGACATGTTCCACGAGACGAAGAAGGTAGAGCAATAATTCCAAATAGATATCACACGTTTTATTATTCTCTACCACAATACGTAGCGCTGTTTTTCAACATGCAAAATGAGATATTAAAAGACGAAACACTTCGACTAGCTTTGCAGAAAGCAATAAACAAGAAAGGAATAATAGATGACATAAATGAACAAGTAATAATAGATACTCCCCTACTAGAATTTGCACAGGAAGATTGGAAATATCAGTTTGAACCAGAAGCAGCACAGGGAGCTTTATATGAATCAGATTGGCATCTTCCAGAAAAGGTTCGCTTACAACATCTACAAATAAATATAGCGAAGAATGACACTGGCAATCTTCACCCCCCACAATCAATAGTCCTTCTAGATACTGGTGCACAACTTACTGTCACCGGATCTTATGCTCAAAACTCTAGTACAGATTTGTTTCTAAATGGAGTAATGGTAAACGAAACAGATACTGGAAGTTGGATTGTATCTTTGCCTACCGATGGCAGCACCGGAAGTATTCTTCCTGGAGAAAACTGGGTACAGCTCACAGAAAGTGGTGGCGATATCTTAGATACTTTTATACTCACAAGAAGCACAAATCGAGATGATTTCACAAAGCTACGCGAAGAAAAAAAGATTCTAGAAATGTTTGAAGAAACAAAAAAAACAGGATCAGGCATGTCTATATCTAATCTTGTTATAGACGAAGGAATGCTAAGAGTAAAAAAGGAAGATGAATTACAAGGGGTAAGAATAAAAGAAGATGGAACACCTCTTAAGCTTCATCTTCTTACAAGTGCTAGACCGACTACATATCCAAAAGTTGCAGAAAAGATTGCACATCAATGGAGACAAATAGGTGTAGATACAACTGTAGAAATTATTGAAGAAAGAGCTAAGTTCGAAGAAAAAGTAATCAATAGGAAATATGATGTTCTAATCTTCGGACAACCACTACTTGATAATCTAGATAGCTATCCATATTGGCACAGTAGCCAGATCCAGTCTTTGGAAGAACAAGAAGAAGGAGAAGATAGTCTAGGGATAAAGCTAGATGCTAATAACCTTTCCCAATTCACAGATTTCCGCACAGATGCATTACTCGAACAGATAAGAGAAACTCACAATGCAGACCTTAGAAAACAGGCCCTCAAACAACTTAGAGAAGTCTTCCGAGAGGAAATCCCAGCCGTAGTCTTGTATTCACCAACGTATGTATTCGCAATTGGCAATAAGATGCTAGGAGTAGATCTAGGCAAGCCTTCTCTGCACTCTGACCGCTTTTTGAGCGTACACAGATGGTTTATAAAGGAGAAAAGGTCGTTTAGAGCTGGTAAATCGTGGTTCAGCGTCTTTCCTTGGATAATTAATCTTTTCTGAACACAAATTTTATACAAAAAAGTAATGTCTCATTGACTAGAAGCCTTCGGATGCTTAGACTGCCTCGGCTGCTCACGTTTTGAAGAGCATATAAAACTAATCATTATGGAATTACTATTACTAGAAGACATCCCAGGCGTTGGCCAAAAAAACGACATCATAGTCGTAAAAAATGGCTTTGCATTAAACAACTTACTACCACGTAGAAGAGCACTTATCGCAACACCAACTGTTCGAAAAAGATACGCAGAACAAATTAGAAGACGTGCAGAAGAAAGACAGAACGAAGTAGAGCTCTCTAGAAGTGCTGCAGGAGTACTGCAAGATGCAGCTATTACGTTCACAAAGAAAGCAAGCAAGACTGGAAAACTCTATGCAGCAATTTCTGAACAAGATATTTCAGAAGCACTCTCTGAACAACTAAGTGTAGAAATCCCAGAAGTAAACGTAACTATAGAAGAAGCTATCAAGAGCATTGGTTCACACACTGCTAGAATTAAACTAGCAGATGGTCAGGAGGCGGATGTGAAGGTTGAGGTAGTTGCTGAGTAAAAGGGGCCAGGCCCCATTTATGAAATCAAAAATGTGTTCTTGTCGTACTTTTAATATACTTCTTTTAAGTAACATTCTTCACAATAAACCACCTCAGATCTCTCGGGAGAATAAGTTGTTTGGATTTCTTTTTTGCATTTATCACACTGACGTGTACAAAGTTTTCTGGGATTTCTGAGCTGCATTCTTCTTTTGTGACGTTCATCTGGATGAAGATGTGGAACAGGGATATTCATTTTTCTGTAGAACTCTAGTTCTTGTTTTATGATTCTAAATGGCCTTTTAGTTTCTTCACATTCTATAGCCCAGTTAAGTATGTCATCTGGAACACCACTTATTAAATCAGGCAACTGATTGGCTTTAATAATCTTTTCAACTTTCGGAGGCTCATCTTTTTCATCCCTCCATCTAAATCCTCTGTTTAGTACATCTTCTTTTGACAAAGAAAAATGCTCCATAGCCCTAGTCTCGTTGTACGCAAATGGACATAGATCTTTTGGAAAAAATTTCCCAAATTCTCCATTATTACTCATATGCTCAATTATCTTCGGAACAAGTTTTTCATATTCTTCCTTAGAGTATTGCTTGTTTAGGATGCAATACTTTTTCTTTTTCAAGCCTACACAACCAAAGCAATTATCCAACGAAGTACACTGGTCACAATACATACAATCACTCAAATTGGTTGTACAAGTTGTACAAAACTTCAGATTGAACACATTGTCACCACATCCACTACATTCATACATCAACTCAGCTTTATCTCCCCAAAATGTGTAATCCATACTAGATTTGACTCCCATTGAAACACACGAACAGTATTTACAGTCCTCCAGGTCTTTGCAATCCATACAAGCGTTTGAATTCTTTGAATTGAAAATATGATCGCCTGTACAATTTTCATTATGATCTGCCTGTACGCATTTGTGAGGTTGTTTCGTGAAAAATGTATTACATTCCCTTCTCAACTTTTGCATTCCTGAAATTTCATTTAGATGCAATTCTGATTTTCTTTTTCTATATTCTTCTTCTGTAAACTGCTCATTAAATATCATAAACTTTTTGTGTCTTTGATTTATACAGCCTATACAGTCATTACAGCCTAAGCAATTACTCAAGAACATACTGTCATGACAGTTTTGGCAATCTTGTGAGAATAAAACTCTTTGGCAACCTATACAATCAATACATTCATAACCAAGTTCACAATCATGGCAGTTGAAGCAATCGACTAACTGTTTAGAATCATATAAACGCATACTGTAGTAGCATTCTTCATCATGATCACATTCTGATATTAGATAACAATTTTTCAGATACCCTGTACAGTTTGTATAATCACTATTCTCTAATGTTGCTTCTATAACAAATCTAGCCTGGTGTGGTACAACTTGTTTTAGCTCTTTGAATTGCTCAAAAAAAGGCCTACTAAAATCAAAGCTTCTTCCATATTCAATTCCATCCCATTCATCACTCCACCATATTTTTGTGGAATAAACAGGAAATGGACAATCTGAATGATGCTGAGAAAGAATATCTTCGCCTGTAAAATCACACTTACGCCAATAAAGATTTCTTGCATTCCTTTCGCACATTCTTCTTATTTGTCTGCAATCGGGACATAAAGTTGGAGGTGGGATTTGATATTTCCTTCCTTCAAAAACAGGAGATACTTGATCGTAAAAACTTAGATCATCTGCTGTGATCTCAAACACTGTGCCACATTGTTTACAATCAGCCATATACTTCTTTATGATAACACTTCTCGCAGTAGACCAATTCCGGCTGCGAAGGCTGGTAAGTAGTCTCAATCCCATTGCTACACTTCCCACATTCACGTTTCCAGAGGTGTCGTGGATTTCTGAGTGCCATACGCTTGGAATGGCGCACATCGGGGTGAAGACGAGGGATTGGAATGTGAAAGTTTCTGTAGAAAGTAAGTTCCTGTTTGGTAATACGATAATTTTTTCCTGTCTCTTTGCATGCTAGAACTTCATCGATTATAGAATCTGGAACTTCGTCTATGTCATCTGGAATATCGTCCCAAGAGATAGTTTCTTTTCCTTTTGTAAATGGAAGATTGTCCTGCCATTTCAGCCCACGCTTCAAAGCATCTTCTTTTGACATAGAGAAATATTCATTGGCAGTAGTTTCGTTATAAGAATAAGGAGAGATAGATGCTGGAAAGAATTCTCCGAATTCGTTGGTCTTTTTCATGTGCTCAATAATTTTTGGCAAAATCTTCTCATATTCATCTTTTGTATATTGTTTATTTAAAATGCAGTATTCTTGTTTTTTGAGCCCAACGCATCCAAAACAATGTGCTGTTGTTTGTATACATTGGAAACAGTATGTCAGATCTTGCGCACCAGAAAAACAGCCAGTACAAAATCGTACATTGTTCAAATTCTCTCCACAGCACTCAGATTCATACACACGTTCTGCTTTGTCTCCAAACACAAAAAAGTCCATACAGTCTTTCGAATCTCGAACCAATTGGCAATATCTACAATCCCTGCATCCACGTATACCGAAACAATCTAAGCAATCTTTGGATTCATAAATATAGTTGCCTGTAACATTATCATTTTGCTCTCCTATGAATGCTTTGCGCGTTTGACTTCTCTTCAATTCATCAAAACGTTTCTGCGCAATAGCAATATGTTCTCTATTAGAGAAATCAAACATTGCGATTTTCTCTTTATATTCCTCTTCCTTGAGCTGTTCATTGAACATGCAAAACTTCTTCTGCCTAAGCCCTGTACAACCAAAACAGTACGAACAACTTCTACAATCAAAGAGGAATGTACTGTCACTACACTGCTCACATAATTGTGAGTATTTGAGCTGAAAACACTTTTCGCAATCGATACATTCATAGCATCTCTCGGATGTGATCATCTCGGTGCAATCTGCAAATGTTTTATTGAAGAAAACACGATAACCATACATAGAGTCCTGATTGTGATCTGCTTCTATTGTGAAATAGCAATTCTTCGACCATCCACATTGATTTAAAAAATCACAGTTCTGCAAGTTCACCACATTTGTTGCAAGGAGTGGCACACTTTTAATTAGTTCATCGAACTGTTCAAAAAAAGGACGATTGAAATCGAAGTCACGCGCATAGTCTTTTGCATTCCAAGAATCTGAATACCAAGCATCGTGGAAGTATTGCTTATATGGACTATCCTGCGAGAACTGAGAAAGTATCATTTTGCCTGTTGCATCACATTTCCTCATATACAAATTTCTTTCCACTCTCCATGCAAGCCTCCTCTGCAATCTACAATCAGGACAAAAAGTAGGTGCTGGGACTTTCATTTTTTCATAAAAAGCCTGATCCCTATCATCAATCTGGAAGCCACTCTGACACTGACGGCACTCCTTTTGCATTGGAACACAGTGTACCAGATTTAGACTATAGGCGGCTCAAATTCCTCCCGGCTTCGTCCGTCTTCGCTTCGCTACAACGCGACTACGCCGTGGCAAGCATCTAAACTATAGGAGGCTCAAACTCCTCATCTAAAGCACCTGAGTACCAAGCTTCCTCAGATATATCCCCTCCACTCTCATCCCATTTCTGTAGAAGCTCCTCTACTTCTTTTCTAGGCCTCGCATAATTCTCACGAGATCGTTCTACTATCTCTTTTACATGATTATCTTCAGGAGTTTCGCAATCCATAGTAGTTGCAGAAAAAGCATCACGAGTCTGACCATTTACACTCATTTTTATATAAAACTCTCTAACTGCTAGATTGATAATATCTCGAACATTGAATACAGGAGTAAATTCTTTCTCCAAAGTCGCAGCATCTTCTGCTCCAACACGGAATGTAACAATTGTTCCTATGTTGCCAAAAACTGTTGTTTTTACTTTATCTATAAGCTGACCCATATACTGATGAGCAACAGTAAGGGAAAGTTTATACTTTCTAGCTTCAGACAAAATTTCTGCAAACGTATCTGTAGCAAAATACTGGAACTCGTCACAATAAAGATAAAAAGTCTTTCTCTCGCTTTCTTCCATCTCTGCTCGTTCAAGTGCTGCCTGCTGTATCTTTGTAATTATCATAGCTCCAAGCAGAGCTGCATTTTCTTCTCCTAGCAGTCCTTTGTTTAGCTTAACCAGAAAAATTTTCTGATTATCCATTATGTCTCTTATATTGAATGTATTGAATGGCTGACCAATTATATTTCTTATCAAGTTCGTAGAAACCAGTTGTCCTACTTTGTTTAGAAGTGGAGTAATTGCTTCGTTATCAAATTTTTCACTCCATGCTGCAAACTCATTTACCCAGAAATTTTTCACTACAGAATCTTCTATTCTACTTACAATAGTCTGACGATAATTTTTGTCACTAAGCATTTTCAAAATCGAAAACACTGTTGTTCCTTTGGAATCAAGAAGAGCAAGAGTTGTTTGCCTAAGTACATGCTCAAGCCTGGGAGTCCAGTTTGCTCCAAATAACTTCTTGAAGATCTCTATAAACCCAATAGTCACTCGAAGCTTAAGCTTAGGATCCACCGCTTCCATAGGATTAAATGCCACCGGAAACTCTGTATCCATCGGGTTGAAGTAAACAACATCATCTATACGATCTTCTGGAACATGCTTGATTACTGCGTCTACCAAATCCCCATGAGGATCCATCACACACACTCCTTTCCCGTCCTGCATATCTCTAGCTATTAGCTGCTCCAGCATTTTAGATTTTCCTGTTCCAGACTTTCCTACTACGTATAAATGTCTCGACCTGTCTGCACGCAGTATTCCAAAAGGAATCTTCTGATTATGATAATTTGAATGACCAAAAGGAATGACATCACTCTCCCCTGCTTTCGGCAAATCCATAGGCGGCTCTGATCTTCTGGCCATCACATGAACTATATGTGGAACTATGTCTGGATCCGGGAAATGGTACATCCCTGCCAACTCTTTTATTCCCATAAGAGAACCTCCACTTAATCCTCTATTTTTCCAACGCTTGAGCGCTGCCTCTCCACGTAAACGGCTTCCAACTGTAAAGCCGTTATGATCAATAGTATTGAACTGGAAATAAGCTTGCTCAAGAGCCTTGAGCTGATTTTGGGCTTTGAGAGCATCTCCTGCAAAAGCTGCAACACGGACATTAACATCATATTGCCTTTCTTCTGTTTTAGAACTTATTGCATCTCTTTCACGTGTTCTAAAACCCTTTTGAGATCTTGCTTTTACATAATCACGCAAACGAAACCACTTTCGTATTCTGTTACGGAAAAACTTAAATGTACGACTCACATTAAATTTAAAATTATCTTGTCTTGGACTTACTACAACCTGTGCCCATAATTGCTCTCCTTCTTTTGCCTTGCTCATTACAGTAAGAAGCCCTGCAAGAGAGTCACGCTCAAATTCACTATATTGTTTCCATGGATACAAGTCTGTCCTCTTGCTACCAAACTGTGATGAAAGCAGAACTCCATCTTTTACATTCTCTTTTTTTGCATAATCTTCGAACTGCTCCTCTATAACTGCATCTGGATATATTGCATATATTTGTCCTTCTATAAGCTCACGAAGATTATCTGGAATATTCACATAAAAATAAACATGCTGCCTATATGAAACCATCTCCATACTTATTTTTTGACTCTTTAACTGCTCATGGAGATTTGTAAGAAGCTGCGCAAAAATTGGCTCAGTTTTAGCCTCTTTTTCTTCCCATTGCTGAATTCTGACAAGCAGGAGCATTAGGAATAATTCTAACCTAATAAACCTCTGCTAGATAGCAATCTTCGCACAAAACCTTCTCTGGTTTATCGGGCGAATAGCTCGTTTGAATATCCTTGCCACATCCATCACATTCTCTAAGCCATAATTTCTGTGGATTTCGTATTACCATCCTGCTTTTTTGTCTTTCGTCCGGATGCAAATGTGGAATGGGAATGTTTTGCTTGCGGTAATACATAAGCTCTTGCTTTGTTATCCGGAAAGGTCGCAAAGTTCTTTCGCATTTAATAGCCCAGTTAAGTATGTCATCTGGTATATCGGATATAGCATCTGGAAGCCTAGAAGCTGGAATTATTTTTTCTACCTCTGGTATTTGATCAATATTATCTTTCCATTGCCACCCCTTTGATATGACCTCTTCTTTTGTGAGAGGAAAATGTTCCTGTGCCTTACTTTCGTTGTATGCAAATGCAGAGACAGAAGGATCGAAGAAATGACCCCATTCTTCCGTTTCTTTCATATGCTCAATTAACTTGCTTATGATCTCTGTATATTCTTCTTCTGTGTACTGCTTGTTTAAGATGCAATATTTTTTCTTTCGTAACCCCACACATCCGAAACAATTACTGCAATTGAAACATAGATCTGTGTAGTAACAATCTGACGAATTGGAGGTGCCAAGGCTAAATGCTATTCGTTGTACTTCTTCTACTCCGACACAATCGTAAGTCAATTCGCTTACACCCATTCCGTAACAGTCATAGCAATCTTTGTCTTCGAATATCCAGCTACTGTATTTGCAATCTTCCAGGTCGTTGCAATCAAAACAATATGATGAGTTTTTGGTATTTTTTACATTATTTCCTATAGTGTTTTCACAATTTTTGAGCCAGGCATATAAACGTGGCTTACCAGCTAGAAACTCTGTGAATTTTTTTTGCGCTGCTTCGCAGCCTGGATTTGTATGCAATAGAAATGCTTGAATTTTTCTTTCGTATTGCTCTTTGGTCAATTCCTCATTAAAGAAGTGGTATTGCTTATTGCGTAAACCAACACACCCAAAACAATTCGTACATCCTACGCAATCATAGAGAAAAGCACTATCTGTACATTGTATGCAGTTTCCAGCGAATACACAGTTGTATGAGTCGTAACTGTCATAACATTGATATAAAAGTTGAGAGTTGAAACAAAATGAACAATCTGTGCAGTTCTGGAGGCGATTGCAATTATGGCAATAAAGACAATCTTCACAGTCTTTTATGGCAGATGATAGATAGCAATTTCTGCAGTTGTATGTTTGATTTGTAAAATCTGAGTTATCGGAATTTACTTTGAGTACAGAAATATGTGGCACTTCTTTCATCAATTCTGCAAACTGGTCGAAGAATGGTCGTGAAAAATCAACATCTTTTTCAAAGTCCATAGCATCCCACTTATCAGACCACCATTCATCCGCTGAAAATACTTTATGTGGCTTGTCTGGCGAGTAAATGGATATGATTTCATTCCCTGTTGCATCACATTTGCGCCTGTAGAGCGTTTGTTGGTTTCTAAAACTAAGTCGTCGCTGCATGCGACAATCTGGACATAATTCAGGCGATGGAATCAAATGTTTCTTTCCATTCAAAACAGGAGAAATTTTATCTAGAAATTCAATATCCTCTTCTGGAACATCAAACGATTTGCCACAGCTTTTACAGTTCTGCATGGGTAGCCATTATAACAAACAAGTTAGCGTACTGTGATTCCTCTTCTTTGTTCTGCAAATCATTGCTAAAAGCCTCGATTTTCCTTACTCTTTTCCTGTTCTTCTTAAATCATGGGTCAGTAGCTCCAGCCTTCGCTCGCTCTGGCGAGCTATGGCCGGCAGGCAGTCTCCTCCTTCGCTACTGACACGGAGTAAAATCTCCAAGTAAGTATTGTGTTGTTCTTCTTAAATCATGGGTCAGTAGCTCAGTCGGTAGAGCAGTTGGCTCTTAACCAATTGGTCGTGGGTTCGAGTCCCACCTGACCCACCAAAATTCGACAAGCCAAAGTCTACGTAATTTATTGTGTGATTAAAAGCATTTCATATAAACTCCAACATATGACTGAACAAGGCAATTACAACAAGGAAAAAGAGTTACAACCAACAGGAGAGAAAATGTTTGGAAAGATTACAATTGGATTAATGACTTCTCTGGTCATATTCTATTTCACACGGATTCCCGTTGCTTCTATTTTGAATCCCAGCAATGGCGACGCCATGTTCATAGTACTTGTTCAAGGTTATATTGGAGCACTCTTTAATATGTTTCCATACGCTAGCTACCTAGTTTCCATTGCTGTATTGTCGATACCGTTTCTGTTTCTAAACTTGGTTGCATTCTTCTTAATACGAAGAAGGAGCAAGTTGATTGCACGCGGTATGTTAATTGGCTTCCTGTTTGTATCATTTACTGCTTTTGATGTCATAATCTCCACACAGAACGCACGCTCTTCGCAAAGTTCAGCACAGCAACATTTTCAAGCAGTTAAGAAGAAAGATACAAAGTTATGTGAAAAAATTAAACTGATAGATGAATCATCCGAAGTAGATCAAGCTATGTGTTTCGAAGATCTGGCTGTGCAAAAATTAGATATATCACTATGTGACAAAATCAAAGAAGGAAGTACCGAATGGAGCAATGGAGCAATTATGGCTTCAAAAGCTAGATGTTTTTCGCGTGTTGCAATTATGAGCAACAATACCTCGCTCTGTGCGCTTGTGCCAGTTGGGTCAGAAAAGCAAACTTGTTTAGATATGATTGCGTACAGAAGATCAAATGGCATTGCGCCAGATGTCGATTCTGATGATAATGTGACAGAAGAAATATTGAAACCAAATCCAGAGTCGTGCACTGGTGAATCCACTGACGGTAAGTATAACAATCCAGATCTTGGAATATGTTTTCACTACGATGATACTTGGCCTAAACCTGTGCTTTCAGGTCCCGGTGGTCATGGAGGTGGCATACCGCGCGAACCCTCCTTATGGCGGTTGAACATTGGGCCGTTGTGTACGGAATGTGCGGAAGGTACCGATACATATGAATTCTATCTTGATGCTTACCAGTCTACTCTGGACATTACATCTAAGTTCAATCCTAGTAATTTAATCGGTGTAAAATCTGATACCACAGATAATGAAATTCGCACGATTGTCTATGTGCAAGGAGGGATGTGTGCAAATTTACACGCTTTGATTTTACAAGGAAACAAGGATGCCATTCTACTAACAGGCAGGTGTGCAGCTGACTCGCCAGAAAAAGAGGAAAGATTCATGTACATTCTGGATAATCTATATTTGACAATGTAATCCATACTTTCGTATTTGCTCTGATACAATACACCCATGCAAGACTGCATATTCTGCAAAATAAGCGCAAAAGAGATTCCATCCGATACTGTATACGAAGATGACAAAGTAGTGATCTTCCGGGACATCGAACCAAAAGCTCCTACTCATTTGCTAATAATCCCAAAACAGCACATAGAATCTGTAATTACCATAAACGAAGAAACAAAAGATATCCCCGGAATGATGATTCTAAAAGCTAAACACTTCGCAGAAGAAAAAGGTATTCCAGGATACAAACTTACTTTCCACGTAGGACGAGAGGGTGGGCAGATCGTAGATCATATACATTTGCACTTGATGGCGGAGAAGAAGATCTAAGCAGCGTATCCTGCTTTCTCTGCTTCTTTCTCGGAAGCAAATTCAACTCTATTCTCTTCTTTTATCCTCTTTCCAGCTGCACTATCTGCTGGGTAATATTTCTTACCAGTCTTTGAGGCAACGAATCCACTAGATCCTTTGGAATCATCAGAGTCTTTGGCAGTCTCAGATTTCTTCTTGGAAGATTTGGAGGCCTCCTCTTCTTTCTTCATTTCCTCCAGCATCTTCTTATCTATAGGAAGAAGTGCTTTGATAGAAAGTCCAATACGACGTTCGTCTGGTTCTATATTTATAACCTGCACATCGATCTTCTGTCCGATCTTGAGAACATCACTTGCATCAGCAATCTTTGCATGAGTTATTTCAGACAGATGTACTAAACCATTGATTTCATTTTCTAGCTTAACGAATGCACCATAATCTGTAAGACGAGTAACTGTTCCTTGCACTCTCTTTCCTACAGGATATCTCTCTGCCACTGCTTCCCATGGATCTTTTGTAAGTTGCTTGATAGATAGAGAAAGCTTTTCACCTTCCATTCCTATTACCTTTACTTTCACCTTATCCCCTACTCTCACAAATTCTGAAGGGTTCTTTACGTGTCCCCATGCAATTTCAGATATATGTACCAATCCTTCAAGGCCATCAAATGTTACGAATATTCCAAAGTTTACAATTCCACTAACTGCACCCTCTCTTTCATCACCAGCTTTAAGTCCTTCTAGTGATTTTGCACGATGCTCAGACATTGCCTCTCTTTCGGAGACCACAATCTTTCCAGCTTCTTCATCCATCATAATAATCTTTACGAAAAATTCTTGACCAATGAACTTGCCCAAGCGATTCATAATTTCTGATTTGTCAGTAACACGTGGATAGTTCACTGGAGAAAGCTGAGAAACAGGCAAGAATGTTCTTATACCATCCATATTTGCAAGTAACCCTCCTTTGTTTGCTTCCTGAGGAACAAAAGACATAGTTCCTTCTTCATCTATAAGCTTGTAGAACTGTGCCCATGCTTTTTGCTGACTTACACGACGAAGACTCATAACTATCATTCCTTCATCATTCTCCTCTTCTAGCACCATCGCAGTTACTTCTGTACCTACACTCAAATCCTGAAAAGTATGAAAAGAATCTCTTAGCTCTCTACCAGAAATTATTCCTATGGCAGATCCACTTATATCTAGAAGTAATTTATTTTTTCCCTTAAAAACCACTGCACCATCCAATACTTCACCTGGCTTTGCAGAAATAACGGGAGGTGCTCCGGATTCATCTAGAAGCTTCTCCATTTTTTCATTTTCTTTGTTCAGAATTTTTTGTGACATAAAATAACTGGTAGCAAGGGTAGTAATAAAAAGTGTAAATGAGATGATGCCTTGCTATGCGCACCAAACTCTATATGTATAACTTTACGCATTTAAAAAGTCTGTTGCAAGGAAAATTAGTGCAAATATCCGACCTCTACAGCACGTAATCCTTAGTATTCAATGCATCAGGATCACCTATCTTTTGTTCCTGGCTAGTCTTTGGATTAAATACGTTATAGAAAAGTTCTATCAGCTCAGAAGTCTTCAGTCTCTCTGTAGTAAGACCAATATTCTCTAATCCTGTTCCTACCATATTCACACGATCCCTTAATTTGACTGCAGATTCTTCGAATTTCCCTTTTCTAGAAAGAGCCTTATCTTTTGTATCTCCAGGAGCAAGCCAACTCATATATTTCTGAAAAAACGAAAGGGTACTCGCGCCAGCAGGATCTATAGGCACAATGCAATAAAATCTTTTTTGCATAATCTCAGAAACATCAACAAGCTTTTCTATAAATTTTCCATAATCTAATGTTTGTTCCTTTAGTAGTGGATTCTCCTGTTTACTTGCTCGCTCCTCTAAGTCTTTTATATATGCATCTACATTCAATTGTGTTGAACGAACTAACATCTGCACAGGAAAAGTTAGAGTGTTCAAAAACTGCTGATAGCTAATGACTATTGCTTTCTGCTCATCTTCACTCTTTAGACTAAAGTTCATACTTCCTACTGCAATTACAGCGCGCATTCCTCCGTTTTTTAGAAGTACTGTGTCTTGTTTTATTTCAGCAATTGGAAGAAATCTCTGTACTGCACTTGTCTCAGAAGTTTTCTTTCTATTTCTTACAGATGACTTTGCCTTTGTTGTTTTGTCTTTTGGCATATTACTGTTTGGTAGCTACGGAAGACTGTACATTTTGTTCACTTTTACGATCCAAAATCACACTTAGTTCTTCTAGTTTCATTTCTGATTTATTTTCTGATTCCTCTGCTATAGCTTCTTCGCTTCCTTTCTTTCCTTTCTTTTTCTTAGGAGTCGAAAACTTACTAATAGTCTCAATTCCCTTTCTAGGTTGCCACACTCGTTTTCTTGGCTTGCTCATCATCTCAAGCATAAGCAAACAATATCTAAATAACGAAATATCATTTATTCGTACAACTGCAAACGCAGAAGCAAATATTACAGGTAACCAGATAACTGCATGCAAAGCCATTGGCACTGTTCCTGTAGTCTCTTTTGCAAGAGCAAAGAAAACATATGACATTCCACCTCCAGCTGCGATCACAATGATCTGCATGAGCGAGAGAGGCCCAATTAGCTTGTCCTTTATACGAATATCCTGTGGAATTTTGACGTATTCCATAATCTCCTGATTATAGCATAAAACCGCCAAAATTGCCACAACGGGCTTATTCTACATATACCTTCCTAGGCTTAGCTCCCTCTCCAGGTCCTATTACCCCCTTCTCTTCCATGATATCTAAAATCCTCGCTGCGCGCGCATATCCTACCTTTAAATGCCTCTGTAACAAGCTTGCAGATGCTTTCCCTGATCTCTTCACAATATCTATAGCCTCAAATGTTAGAGTGTCTCCTCCATCATCATCTGCATCCAAATCTATAACCTCATCTGAATCTTCATCATCTGAATCTTCAGATTCACCATATTCATCACTATCTCTTGAATCACCTAGTTTTATCTCTGCAGTTAGAGCTCCTCCACCTGCTATTTTTATCTTATTTATAACTTTTTCTACCTCCGAGCTAGATACATAAATTCCCTGAACACGAACAGGCATAGGAGTATGTGCCATCGTATATAGAAGGTCACCCTTGCCAAGTAGATCTTCTGACCCTATTCCATCCAAAATAGTTCGAGAATCTATAGAGCTAACAGTACGAAAAGCAACGCGACTTGGGATATTTGCTTTTATTATTCCTGTAATAACATCCACACTAGGTCTCTGAGTTGCAACTATCAGATGAATACCTGTTGCACGTGCAATCTGTGCAATTCTCGTAATCATCATTTCTGTATCACGCCTGTATTGTCTCATCATAAGATCTGCGAGCTCATCTATAACGACCACAATTCTTGGAAGATGCTTTTCATCATCGTGCTTATTATTAAATTCTTTCAAATTCCTAGCTCCAACTTCCGAAAATCTAGCAAGACGACGACCCATTTCTGCTACTACCCATCTAAGAGCTTTAAGTGCTTTCTCTGATTCTGTAATAACCGGAGTAAGCAAATGTGGAATACCATCATACAGAGATAGCTCTACGCGCTTTGGATCTATAAGAATAAACTTAAGTTCATGCGGAGCATTCTGGAACAGAAGAGAGGTAAGAAATGTATTCATACATACAGATTTTCCAGAACCTGTAGCACCAGCTATCAAAAGATGTGGCATTTCTGAAAGATCATGAACAATTGCTTTTCCAGAAACATCACGTCCAAAAGGTAAGCTAAGTGAAGATTCGCTTTCACGAAATTCAGAGCTTTCCAAAATTTCACGTAGATGAACAATTGTTCTTTTTTCATTTGGCATTTCTATTCCTACAAGTGACTTACCTGGAATAGGTGCTTCTATGCGAAGAGAAGGTGCTGCAAGAGCTAGGGCTAAATCGCTTTTTAGATTTGCAATTCGACTTAGTTTTATACCTTCAGAAGGCTCAAGTGCAAACTGAGTAACGGTAGGGCCAGGATGTGCTTCACGCACTTTCACAGTAACGTCAAATTCCTGCAGCTTTTCTTCTATTAGCTTGGCTTGTTTCTGCAAAGTAACATCATCCACCATAACTTCGCTTCTTCCAGGATCTAGACAGTCGAGAGACGGGAATTCCCAATCATCGAAACGAGTATCTTTCATTTCTATTTCATCATCATTTTCTGATTGTGCCTTTTTCTTTTTCACAGATTTTTTATTTTTTACTTTTCCATCACTGCCCTCTTCCAAAAATACTGGTCTAACTATATTGAATGCTTCCTCTTCTTTTTTCTTCTTCTTAGATTTCTTTTCATCTACTTCATCCATCCCCTCCTCTATAGCATCCATATCTTCTATGTCTTCTACAGAAGATTTTCTTTTTCTTCTTTTTGGAGCTTCTTCTTCCTCTTCCTCTTTTTTAAACAGATTCACAATAGATCCCAAAATATCCGAAATGTTCATTTCGAAAGTTATAAGAACTCCTACTATTAGTAGAGATGACAAAACAGTGTAAGCAACTGGGATACTAGTAAATGCTAGGAGTGGAAAGGCTGCCATAAATCCAATAGCTCCACCTAGCTCATCCCTTCTTACTCCTATCTCATCAAAAGGTGCCTGAATATGAATAATTCCTAAAATCGCAATCAGACATATACCAAGACCAAATCCTGCTCTAAGCTCCAAATGATTTTCCTTTCCAAATAGAAATAGAAGTCCAGAAATAAGAAGTGCTGCAGGCAAAACAATCGCTCCAGACCCAAAGAAAAATGCAAGTGCTTTTCCTATAACCTCTCCTGCCATCCCAGCTGCACCTTGTAAAACCAGAAAAAACAAAACAGAAAGAGCAATCTGAACAAATCCACTTATATGTCTCCTTGTTTCATCTTTCAATTCAAGCGACTCAAGCGCTGGCAGCCTACTGCTATTTCTTCGTGCAACCCTGCGTCTTTTTGTACTTTTTCTTTTTTTAGCCATTTCGGACGCGATTATGACAGAAACACGTGATCAGGAACAGCCCCCCGTAATTAGCCTCATACACTCATACTCTTCACTTGATCCATTTAATAGCATTTCATAATCTTTTACATAAAGTTCAACTGTCCTCTCAAGCTGCTCCCTAAATGCATCTGAATCACAAAGTCCTCCTAGTTTCAAATCTCCTAAAATATTTATTGTGAAAAAGTTTTTATTGCTTTCTTTTACAGAAATTTCCAAACCTTGTGCGCCAACAGGATTTTCATAGCCATCTGCAGTTTCAAAATTTGGTAGTGCAGAAAGAACAGATTTGAGCCTGGTTGAAACTACTGGAATCTCATATTCCTCGAAAACATAACCACAACCACCAACAGAATCATCTATCTTCACCACTACCACTTTAGAAGATGCTATCTCATTTCCATTTAAATCCCCATTTCCAGAGAAATCTTCAACCGCATACAGAGCGACTGCACTCAAAAAAACAACCAGTAGTAACCAAATCAAATTTTTCATAGTTCCTATTCTAGTCTAAATCCACATTACTGCTAAAGTAATAACATGAGATTTATGATATTTGGTTCTGGCGGATTTATGGGACAAAGGTTTGTAAATGAATTTGAAGACTCTGAACCCTCAAAAACAGACATTGCAGATAGAGAATCTGTAATACAAGATTTAGACGAGAAAAAACCAGAAGTAGTAATCAACTGCGCAGGAAAGACTGGAAGACCAAACGTAGACTGGTGTGAAGATAATAAACCAGAAACTCTGAGGGCAAATGTAACTGGCCCACTTGTACTTCTAGAAGAATGTATAAAGAGAGATATTTATTTCGTTCACCTAAGTACAGGATGCGTATATACAGGAGATAACGAAGGCAAAGGATTCTCCGAAGATGATCCACCTAACTTTACAGGTAGCTTCTATAGTCGTACTAAGGGATGGAGTGATCAGATAATGCATGACTTCCCTGTTCTTAATCTAAGGCTCAGAATGCCACTATGTGACGAAAGAGATCCTAGAAATCTAATAATGAAGTTATCCAAATATCAAAATGTGTTAGATGTGGAGAATTCTATTACTTATGTTCCAGATTTCATACGCATCGCCAAGACTCTTATAGAAAAGAAAAAAACTGGGACCTATAACATAGTAAATCCTGGTCCAATCTCTCCATACAGAATAATGGAACTTTACAAAGAGATAGTAGATCCAACGCATGAATTTAATAAAATGACTCTAGAAGAGTTACCACGCCACACAAAAGCAGGACGTAGCAATTGCATTCTAAATACAGATAAATTGAAGAATGAAGGCATAGAGCTGGAAAATGCAGAAAGCATAGTCATTAAAGCACTGGAGAAATATAGAGACTCAAAAGGTTCCTAGGAGACATCAGAAAAATATATTAGAATGATATCCAATGCTTCAATGTATAGGTCTCACAGGCTTTATGGGTAGTGGAAAAGGTGAAATAGCCAATATCCTTAAGAAACGTGGATTTAAGTATATGTCTCTATCCGATATGGTTCGTAACGAAGCCACAAAACGTGGACTAGAGCACTCACGAGAAAACTTACAAAAGATTGGAAATGAACTTAGAGAACAAGGTGGTGCTGGAGTGCTAGGAGCAAAAGTTCGTGAGACAGTATCTGCTTCTCCGGATTCAAATTGGGTAATAGATGGAATCAGAAATCCTGGTGAGTGGAGTGAGCTTAAAAAAATCAATAACTTCAAAATGGTTGGAGTTACATCAAGCCACAAAACAATCGTAAATAGACTTATGAAAAGGCGTCGCGAAGGTGATTCAATTACAGAAGAAACTATTCTAGAAAAACTAAAACGAGAAAGCGGAGTCGGCGAACCTCCAGAAGGACAACAAGTAAAAAAATGTATAGATCACACAGATTATTTGATACTAAATGAAGGGACTCTAGAAGAACTAGAAAAGAAGTTTGATCACTTTATAAAATTATCCGAAGGAACAGAGCGCCCTACTTTTGACGAAGTATTCATGGAAATTTCTCATATATGGTCTAAGCGCTCTACATGTTTACGCAGACAAGTAGGAGCAGTCATCGCAAAAGATGGCCAACAGCTTACCGCAGGATACAATGGCGCCCCTCGCGGGGTTCCACATTGTGCCCAAATGGGAGGATGCCTACGCGCCAAGATGAATATCCCATCGGGACAACGACATGAGATATGCCGTGGTACACACGCAGAACAAAACGCTATAACTCAAGCTGCTAAGTTTGGAATAAATATTCAGGGCTCTACTTTGTACTGCAACACTTTCCCATGTGTGATCTGTACAAAGATGATCTTGAACGCAGGAATTTCGAAAGTCGTATACGATTCAGATTACGATGATGCACTCTCTAAAGAGATTCTTGGACAGCAAGATGCTTTGAAACTTGTGAGATATGAAGGAAGAAGAATCTCTTAACATATTACTTGTACAAATTTTGTATTCAAAAAATATGCAATAATGCACTTATGATCGATCCTTTTGCAAGTTGGCTAACATTTGAGATTCTAAATATCACCGCAGATTCCCACATGGGCTTAAGTATTCACTTCTTTGTATATGAAACAGTAAAGATAATGCTCATGCTTATTGCTATGACACATGTGATGAGTTTATTTAGACATTATCTGCCAATAGAAAAAATGCAGGTATATCTTTCTTCTAGGCATTTCTTTGGACTAGATTATTTTCTCGCATCAACTTTCGGAGCTATAACTCCATTTTGTTCATGCTCATCTATTCCCCTATTCATAGGATTTCTGCAAGCTAGGATTCCTCTTGGCCTTACATTTGCATTCCTTACTACATCACCGCTTGTAAACGAAGTAGCCATTGTAATTTTCCTCAGTGCGTTTGGATGGAAAATAACACTACTCTACACACTGGCAGGCATGACAATAGGAATGTTAAGTGGATTTGTTTTAAGCAAAATGAATCTAGAAAATGAAATAGATACAAAAATATTTGCAGAAGCAAAAAAGCCTTGCTGCTGCAAATGTAAAAAAGACACACAAAATATATTTAAACAGATTTCAAACGAAGCCTTTTCTATAACAAAAAAAATAATGCCATTTGTAATACTTGGAATAGCAATTGGAGCTGGTATACACGGATATGTTCCCGATGGATACTTCGAAAATTCTCTATCTGGTAACAATATATTCTCTGTACCTATAGCTGTAATTTTAGCTGTTCCACTCTATGCAAATGCAAGCAGTGTAATACCTATAGTTCAAGCATTAATCTCTAAAGGAGTGGCACTAGGAACTGCACTTGCATTCATGATGGCCATTGTAGGAATATCTCTTCCGGAGGCACTCATACTTAAACGTGTAATGAGCTGGAAATTGCTTGGAAGATTTTTTGGAATCGTAACTATCGGAATTATTATTATCGGTTACTTGTTCAATTTCTTATCCTTCACTGCGTTTTTTTCTGGAGCTTGATCTAGGCTTGCGACTATTTGATTTACGAGGATATGACTTTCTTCCTCTGCTGCTAGTTCCACTTCTATTTCTGCCACCGCTTCCTCCTCTACTTCTACCACCACCTCCTCCACGAGAACTTCTAGGTTTAGAAGATCTACTATCCATAGAAAGAGCAGGGATAGATTCATGTTCTCTGCGTTGTAATGACGTACGAATAAGCTTCTCGATATCACGAATATTTCTAGCCTGCGTAGGAGTTGCAAAAGAGATAGCCAATCCTTCACGCTCAGCTCTACCTGTACGACCAATCCTGTGAACATAATCGGATGGATCTTCTGGAAGATCATAGTTAACAACTAATCCAATATCTGTCACATCAATCCCTCGCGAAGCGATATCTGTTGCAACAAGTACGCTATATTTCCCTCTTTTGAATCCTTCGAGTGCTTTTCTACGCTGTGCTAGAGATCTATTTGAATGAATTTCTGCTGCACGAAGATCTTCTTCGTTTAGAGCATGGGTAATCTTTTTGGCTCCATGTTTTGTACGCGAAAAAACAAGAACCTGTCCCTTGAATTCCTTAAGTAGAGAAATTAATAATTTTTGCTTATCGTGCTGCCTAACTATTATTAGCTCTTGCTCAACTTTTGCAGCTGCGGTTCCTGCTGGAGCTACTTCTATACGCAGTGGTAAATTCATCTGAGCAGTAGCAAGCTTCACTATGTCTTGTGGCATTGTCGCAGAAAAAAGTAATGTCTGACGCTCACGTGGAATATGAGAAAGAATTTTATTTATCTGTGGCTTGAATCCCATATCAAGCATTCGATCTGCTTCGTCTAACACAAGAAGTTCTACTTCTTTTAGAGAGACTGTCTTTCTTTCTAAATGATCGTTTAATCTTCCTGGAGTAGCTATAAGAATACGTGGATTTCTTTTTATATCTCTACGCTGTAATTGCATAGAAGCTCCTCCAACAAAAACTGCCATGCGAATTCCAAGTGCAGATGCAAATGGCCTGAGCGCTTCTTCTACCTGATACGCAAGTTCACGCGTTGGAAGAACAATAAGTCCCCTCTTTTTCCCGGAGGAAAGCTGCTGAAGCATTGGAATTCCAAATGCAAACGTCTTACCTGTACCGGTTTGTGCTACACCAATAAGATCTTTACCCTTAAGTCCGGATGGGATGGCCTGATGTTGAATAGGAGTTGGTCTTGAGATTTTTTGCTTCTCCAGAATCTTCAAAATTTTAGGATTAATTCCCATACTACTAAAATCATCATATTGCTTATCTTTTTTATCACTTTCATTCATATAATCAGAGCATACCCTGAAATACGAATAATAGAGAGTAAATAGTGGCTAAGATTATAGCTCTACAAGCTCTAAGCTATCATCAGAGGTAGTATCTCCGTTTGGATTGTTATGGATAAGCTTCCAATGAATCACTCCTAGAAGTTCATTTGAAACTGGATCAAAGATAGAAAGATACCTATCATCTTCATAGACTTTATTGGTATTCATCTCAGCATCTATAGCTGAACACCATTTGTTATTCTGAACCTCCCAAGAATATTGAATCGCTTCAGCAGAAAAAGGAAACTTTTCTCTTATTTGTTGCGTTCCAGCACTTTTACGAACGGTAAGTGTTACTATCGTCTCATTCTCACCAATCTCATGTAAATTCAAAGTGTGATCAGCATCCCAATCAAGATGATAAATATCTTTATCTACTAACATTTGTAATTCAAACGTTATCGTTGAGATAACATCCTCCACAGTTGCCTTCGGATCTGCCGATACTAAATCAACAATTTCATATCTACATGCATCAAGCAAAATGCTACCTTGATCATCAGGATATACTTGTATTTCCATATCCCTAGCAACACCTATTATTGCCCTTTTGAGATTATCATCCTTTTCACTATCATATTTGTCTCCAACCGAAGACCTATTGTGTTCACCACTTTCGACTTGATCCAGATATGCTTGTACTGATGTTTCTACTGACATTTTAATATTTTGGAATTTAAATAAAGGAAGAAATTGTGGAGGAAATATTGGGATTTGTAAACTTGTTTTTATATATACATCTTACAAATTTGTATTATCCATCACATCAATCAATTTTCCATTTGGAAATATTAGGGCTTGTTCGATTGCATTTCGCATAAGATTCTCATTTTGCGTAAAAAAAGCAAATGCTCTAGGCAAAAATTTTCTCCTTGCAGATTTATCATCGCCTAGCTCACATTTACTTTCTGTACCATTTTCAAAGACAGGGACTTTAACTGCGCCGACTATATGATAAGAAGCCTCCAATGCATCACGACATGAATATGCAAATAAAGCACAAATTTCCGGCCTAGTACGTAAAATTGAATATATACATGCAGTTAAACAATCTGATGGATCATAAGCTGCAATTACATCTGATTCATTCAAAAATTTCATGCGCTTTCTACCAGGAGTAGATTGTCCATAAGATATCTGAAAATCTTCAACGCGCGCCAATATATTTAATTCTTCCGATAATCTACAAACTTCATCGCGAATTGAATCTATACTATTATCGGTATATTCACCATAAACATCCATACCATCACCACAATAGGAACTGCCATTTTCCGACTGCCTCATTGCAGCTTCCCAAGATGTATCGGAAGGTCGCAATAATGTAACTGTCTTTCTTTCAGAGAACATAGGAGGAATATTGTCTACTTCTACATATTTTTTTCAAGTATTTGTGTTAAAAATTTTCTGAGCTCCAAATACTACTACTTTGGCCCATGTTCGTGATATGCATTGGTTTCTCCACTTCTTATTCAAATTTTGGGATAAGGTCGTGTATAATATATGCATTGGGTCGGTAGCGAAGCGGCCAAACGCACCTGACTGTAAATCAGGCGGTTCATCCTTCGGGGGTTCGAATCCCTCCCGGCCCACCATTCGACTCGTCCGCTGCGGCGGACTCGCTCATGGTCCTCACCGCTTCGCGGCTCGGGCCACATTTGCGAGTCGAATGACCCTGAGTGAACGGAGCGAAGCGTAGTGAATCGAAGGGCCATTATCAAACAAGCCATCAAAAGCGTAGGTTGGCCAATTTAGATACTGTGTAAGCGCATTTGAATAAACTTACATTTACTTACGAATAAACAGGAGTACAATTTCTAAACAGGAGAATTTCCCCTCTTGTTACATGAAAAAATTTGTAATAATTCTTGTTTTAATAACTGTGCTTGGCACATTTTTTTATTATCTAGGATTACCATTTTCTGAATGGCAAACCTATGCGAATTCACGCTATGAATTCCAAATAGATTTCCCTGCAGAATGGGAATTGGGTGATATAGAGCAAAATAATGCAGGAAGAACATTCTATCCGTCGAATGAGGAAGCTTTTTGTTATGCATATGGATTTGAAAATGCATTAACCAACGAGCATGGTAATCCACAGAGCTTAGATGAATTTATTGATTGGTTAGCAGCAGAAGATGGAGCCAGAGCAGGATTCAATGTAAAGGCAATCGAGAGAAATCCATCTACCTTAGCACTGGAACCTGCTGTACATCTACTTCTAGGAGAAGATAACGGCATAAAAGAAGCTGTGTATGCTATTGGTAAAGAAACTGGAATAGGATTCTTTTGTACGTACGCAAATATTGATCTAAGAAATAATTACAAAGATATATTTAATAATATTGCCGCAAGCTTTCGGTTAGATAATCAGCTTGATGAAGATGTTGTGACTGAGGGTGGAGATTGTAATGACTACTTAGCAGGAGTATTTACACCATTGAAAGATAAACAAATGTTTTTTGATGATAGTTATACAGAGGTCACTATGACTAGCAGAGAAGCGTGGGATCGATCACGCTTACCACAGGAAGTACAAGACTTAGAGAAAATGAGCTATACATGTTATCCCATGCCTCTTGAATTTGACAATGGAGAGCCAGAAGGCGACGTACTCCCTCAGCCAGAAGTCACCATGATTCAGTGGGATTGTGAATTGGAGTATGAAGAATGGGAATACATAAATGGACTTGAATTTATCTGGCCATCAAATGATTTTCATGAGAAATGGACAAGCTGTGTGAAACAAGATTGCTGGAGGGATGGTGTTGGAGAAAGTAATGTTTGGCTTTGTACTAAATAATTTTTCTTTCTATGAATTTTTTATCATTGCTCACAGTATCAGTCATTCCTCTATTTATTCTTTCTGGTTGTGACATTCCACCTTTGCCGCCACCAGATCAACCAGCTGCAATGTGGGAATCTATCCAATTGGATACTGTCACTGGGAACGTAGAAGAATACATGAGGCTTACATTAGAAAATGTTCCAGGACTTAAAGACGAATATGCGAAAGCTAAAACAATGCTCACGCCGAATTTTGCTGCGGAGTTTACTGCTCCAGTATTTGTTCCCACAAGTTATTGTATTCAAAATAATCCGGATGATGTGAAAGTAGTATCAGTCTCTTTTAATAATATGTGGAACCAAGCAGAAGTTGTTGTGCATGCAAAGTATGGTGATGATCCATGGAGGAACATGTGGCTCTTTACTGTTGTAATTTCAGATGGTGAAGAATGGCTCATTGATAGCATTGAATGCACATATTTACTCGATGAGGATTATCAGAATTTAATCAATAATATTTAATTATTATTTCTTTTTTCATGAAAAACTTCACATCAATATCAGTATCCGTGCTTGTAACATTGGCCATTATTGGTTGCATAACACCACTAGGCGAAAATGTATCAACAGAAGATATATCTACAACGGTAGATACATACATGAAGCTTACACTCGGTTCGATTCCTGGAGCAAATATAGATTACGAACGAGCTAAACAGTACCTCACTCCGAGCCTTGCTACACAATTCACAACTCCCATGTTCATACCTGCAAGCTACTGTATTCAGGATGGGCCTTCTGATGTTCGAGTAACATCAGTTACATTTGATGATAATGCCAACATGGCAACTGCGAGAGTTGAGGGAGCATATCACGGAGGCTGGATACATTTGTGGAACTTTACTGTAGTTCCAGTGGAAGGTGATGATTGGATGATCCATATGATTACTTGCTCAGATGAAATGCAATGAAGAATAAAATATTCATTACAGCTCGGATATGACGATTATCTACAAATATTTATTAATTAGTTTCATTCCAACTTATTCTCATGAAAAAATATTTCCTCATTCCAATAATATTAATTGCATGTATATGCAGTGCGTCTATAGCCCATGCAAGCGATAGAGATACAGTATTTAATAGTTGTCTTCAGCAGAAAGGAATAACGAGTTCACAATTCTATTCTCCGAATACAAGTGTAGAAGGAAATCCTGTTGAATTTTTCGAGAAATACATTGGTGTACTACACTGTTTTGTTGATGGGTTTGGCCGCGCAGACAATGGTCCGGGATTTATGCAGATCTCATATGCTTCGAAAATAAGATCATTCGGAATTATAACCGGATTTAATTTTAATAAATTCCGTGAACCTCACAGCACTGAATGTCAGAAGAAGGGTGTTGCATGCAATAAAGCACACTGGGACGATGGGTACGATTGCACTGGTAATGTTTCGTATCCATGTCAAATAAAAGCAGAAATTTCCACCGAAAATGCATTGGTTGCTAGTATTCGCAAGTATGCATTATCGTTGCCTATGCCGCACGAAGAGCCAAAAGAACCTGAATGTGGTCCTTCCGAATATTTAGTAAGTGGCAAATGCCAACACATCTTCGAGCTTTGCGGACGAGATTCACTCTTTAGGTATAACCTAAGCACGGGAGTTTGCTCTTGCCCAGATACGTATCTTCCTATGGATGGCAAATGTATGAGTGAATATGATCTGGACCCGCCTGACCTCATTCACACACCGCCTCCTGGGGATGAACCTCCACCATCGCCACCCGATGTAATTGAACCACCTGTAGAAGATGAATCAGGAAATGCCTTCTGTCAGCCACCAGATGCTCAACCACTATCGTACAATGAATATGGCATTCCAATTGCTAATGCTCAAATTTACTCTAATTATTCAGTTCTTACACATGTGAAAGGTGATGTGTTAATTTGGACAACAAGTACAAAGAAGTGGGCACCAGCATATAAGGGACAAAGAATGACTATAGGAGACAAGATAAAAACGGGACGAAATGGTTATGCTGAAACTAAGTTCGCAAATTCTGCAATCTTTAAAATGCGCCCGTTAAGCCAATTGGAAATTCCAGATCACAAAGATGGGTGCTCTTGCCACATTAATCACAAAGTGGGATATCTAGACATGAAATTTGGAAAAGTATGGAGCAAAGTGAAGCCAGCTAACGATAAATGTGGATGGTCTGTAAAAACACCAACAGCTATTGCTGGAGGAACTGACAGATATGATCCTGATCTAGCACGCGGGTACGTCAACTATGAATCCGAAGACCTAAGTAGTAAAAGAACATTTAAAAATTTGTGGAATGACATTATCAATAATTTTACATCAGACGATGCACCAAGTAACGACTATGAACATTATCGCCAACCTCAAAGTTATAACAATAATGATATGAGTAAGGTTGCCTTTGATGTGATTGACATTAAAAAGGCATTGGCAGAAGACGGAGAAATCATTCTTCACTCAATGCATGATGCATCTACAAATACTTCTCGATTTTATGTTGAACAAGGAGCTGTGGAAGTAAAAGATATAAATGAGACTGCTGGAGTAGTAATAGGGCCAGGAGAAACAATTCACATCACACCGGATACTGTTCCACATGATATGGATGTACAGCCCGTGAATCAGGTTGATGATGTAGAGTGGGAAAACTGGGACGATGATTCAGGCATATCTATATTCATTCTTATAATTTTGTATATTGCAGGCATGGTGTATGTCATTCGCTACGTGTTCAAATCGAAACGAGGAATTTTTGCAAAGATAGGCATGTTTGTACTTGGTTTCATACTCATGAATTTAATTGTGAATATTCTGATGTTATTCATGTAATTATTTCCAACTCTCTCATCATGAAAAAAATATTTATCCCTACTGTCTCCATTATTATTGTTTGCATTGTAGGCTACACACTCACCACCAAATGGCGTGGTAACGATAACAGAGCTTACGCAAATACAAAGCATGGCTACAGCCTTCAATATCCTGATAACTGGAATATGAGAGGTAGCGCGCAGTCGGATATTTTACAATTCTTCACTTCCGAAAATCCTCCCGGAGATGGCGGATTGCCTGATGGTATAAAAATGGAAGTAATGGTTATGGAGAATTACGATAATCTGGACTTGAATACATGGGTAGATCAAATGACTACAGGAGGAATGGGAGGAGATGAAGTGATGAGGGAGGAATCAAAAATTGATGGAATAAGAGCCGTTCGTGTTACTTCGGAACCAATGTTTGAAGAAGAAGGGCAGCCGATTGGCATCTATTTGCAAAAAGATGGCAATATTATGCTCATGCAATATATGGGCAGTGAACCGGAATACAGTAATAACTTAGGTGGCTTCGATACAGTTATTAGCTCCTTTTCCTTCTAATACAATTGCATCTATCTCCCAATCTGCCCCAAAGCAGACCTAGCACTCGCATTTCCTGGATCTATCTCTAAGACTTTCTCGAATTCATATACCGCATCATCAATTCTATTTTTGCCATAATAAAGAATTCCCAAATTAAGCCTAGCAGCGGTGAAGCTAGGATGTATCTCCACTGCTCCCTCGTATGCCTTTATAGCCTCAGAGTTTTTACCAAGCTGAGAGTAAGCGACTCCCAAATTGTAATAGGCCTGAATGAACATAGAATTTGCTTCTATGGCACTTAAATAGTTTTCCGCAGCTCTCTCGTAATCCCCTCTCGAGGCATACAAAGCTCCAATATTTGAATATGCTTCTGCATAACGAGGATCGAGTTCGAGGGCACGATTGTAATTGTCTAGCGCATTACCGAAATCGCCAGATCCCGCATACACAAGCCCAAGACCAAAGTATGGCTCTGCATTCTCTGGATCCAACTCTATGGCTTTTTTATACTCCTCAAGCGCTTTAAGCGTATCTCCATTTTTTCTATACACAGCTCCTAGGTTTCCATAGGTTTTTGGATGAGGCTTTATAGTAAGTGCAGTTTCAAACTCAGAAATAGCTTTATCTAAATTGCCTTGCCTTCTATAAACATTACCAATGTTATTGTGAGCTCTGTGTGACATTCCCGGATAATTCTCTATCACATTTGTAAACAGAGACTCTGTACTTGCCCACACTCTAGACTGAAAGAATGATAATGCTGCAAAAATTAAAGACACTATCAGTAATGAATAATTAACAATGTACAATGAATAATTGTGGTGGATTAATTTTTTTATAACTTTAACAAACGAGATACAGACTAAAATTAAAATTCCGATCATCGGAATATATGCATATCTATCTGATGCAAAATAAAGATCTCCGTCTTTTGCAAAGTTTGTAAAACTAGGGATTAGATTGATAAAGAAAAATAGAATAGAGAAAACAAATAACTTATTTTTTCTGAAGTAAATAAGAGAAGATAGAAGTGCTACCACCAAAATTGCAGAAACTAGATAGATTGGATCAGAAATAGAAATACTATTCCCTGCCGGATACAAAACAGATAAGCCTGTTGGTATAAATATTTTTGATATATAGAAAATAGCGCTTCTACAAGCCATAATTACGGTATCAGTAAATCCTATTCCTTCTATAACTTCTGCCTTACCAAAGATCGCAACTATTCCAAATATTATACTTAATGCAAAGTAAGGAATTTTTTCTAACAACACTCCTCTATCTATCTTTCTATCTTTTAAGTAATCGATTAATAGCAATACGATGGGCAGTGCGATAGTAGATGCTTTTGAAAGTAGTGATAAAAGGAAAGCGGTTAGCGATAAGCCTGTCGCGGCGAAGCTAGGCGAAGACGGACGATTAGCGGTTAGCGATCTCAAAATCCCATCTTTTGGGCTTTGTTTATCATTTCTCACGTACAACACAAGTGATATCAGAAAAAAGAATGTCGCTAGTAAATCTTTCCTCGCACTAGCCCACACTACCGCCTCTGTATTTAACGGATGAACTGCGAAAAGAACACCACAGAATAGTGCAATGTATCGCGCTGCTCTGCAGCGCGTTTCTGCGCGGGGACAGAGCCCCGCGCTACAAAGCAACACAAACAAAAATACCAACAAGGAATTCAGCGTATGAAGTAGTAAATTCGTAAAGTGATACATAAATGGATCTACCCCTCCTACCAAGTAATCAATCTGATATGAAATAATAGTAAGAGGCACATAAAGCTCTGGATCATACGTAGAAAATGCCGCAGCGACGGAGCTAGCAGAGAAATTTCTAACTATAGGATTTTCGTATATAAGCAATCCATCATCCCATCGAACAAATTTATTGTTCAAAGATTGCGAGTAAACCAAGAGATTTATCGCTAGGAAGAAAATGACGACGATTACTGCTCTTCTGTTTTTCATTCAGACAGAGAATACAGGAATATTCGTGAAGGGGTTAGCTTGCTGCAGATGTCACTATAGTCGCTCCAGTTTCATATTCAGCAACATTCTTCTGAGGGTCATCATGATTAGTAGCTGAATCTATACCCGCTCTTCTGGCATCACTTACCGCCAAAGCATCTGCAAGCTTTTCTCTAAGTTGATCTATACCATCATTCAATTCTGCATCACTTTGTTTTACAAGAGAACTATCCCTTTCTTTGGCCTCAAATACTTTCTGATCTAGTAACATTTTTGCTTCATCAATTATTTCAATGGCTACAGCCATAAAAGTTATCCTTGGACTTGCTCCAAGAATACTAATCCTGTTTGGATTATAAATACGATCCAATAGAGATTCTATTACAACTCTTAGTTCTTTATTATCTTTATTTACTTCACTATCACGAATTACCTCTAAGGCATCTCTTATAAGAGAAGCTCTCTCAATATAAAGATCACTATTAGAAATAGCTTCTTCATGTTTTTTACCAGTCAATGTAAGCAATTCCTCGCGCTGCCAATATTTTACTCCTCCTGGCTTAATCTCTTCTTCTTTTCTAAGCATATTTTTTCGCTTACCACTATCATCTATTGATCTTTCGATCATATCATCAATCATCGGTCCCACAATTTCACCTATACATCTCTCTAGTCCCGATGCATCTAAAACATGTTTGTTTATTTTTTCTGGTTCACCTGATTTCAATTCAGGCAATCCAGATTCTGGAGGCTCTTCTTTTGCTGTTGCAGTAGACATTTGACGCGCACTCTACTCTTCCAAATATGAAAATCAATAGGATTATTCAGTATGTATGAGTTACATACATCGTGTGCACTCCACTGGCAGGACAAAGATGCTCTAAATATATCTCAATAGGCCTCCTATAATCCAGTGCCTGATGAGGCCTGAAAGTATTGTATTCAACCAGATAGGC
>Ga0233437_1000919_pt1 | contig 59622 bp, 61 predicted proteins | sample SI_122_August201_FD_182714 | JGI IMG/M metagenome (GOLD analysis project Ga0233437, IMG submission 182714) | Seawater microbial communities from Saanich Inlet, British Columbia, Canada - SI_122_August2016_200_MG | ecosystem: Environmental > Aquatic > Marine > Inlet | place: Canada: British...
TTACCGGCCCAGATGATTCTATTACGCATGTCGATATCAATCATGAAAAACAACCGAATAGCCACCATAATCCAAATTGGATCGCCCTACATCGTTATATGTATGACGAAGAAGATGAAGATGAACCTTGTAGCGAATGTCATGACGTGACTGATTTTGGGGAAGCCAACAATGCCTCCTTCTGTTCGAATTCTGCCTGTCACGGACAGGATTGGGATGGGGTTGATTTCGAGATTGTGGATGACGATGCGATCTTTGAAAAGCTTGTTCAGCAATTACCTCATTATCCGGAGACCTTGGAGCCATTTGAATCCTTCCTTTCTCCCAGCCTGGATTACATCCATCGCGTGGAAGAAGAAATGCTGTGCGAAGATTGCCACGAAGATTGGCCGCCGCTTGGCCCACCGCCGAACGGGATTTGTATTGAATGCCATGGTGAAACCCAGGTAGGGTTTGAGCAGCTTACAGCAATGTATGAGCCTGATCCTCACGACCCTCATCAAGGAGAATACGTCCCTTGTTCTTACTGTCACAAGAATTTTGGTCCTTTGGAGATTGCAGACTCATGTGGTCTTTGCCATGTCAGGGAAGATTATAAACTCATTGAAGGTGCGGAAGCACCCGAATAAATTGAAGTAAAAGGAGATTAACAATGCTTGGATTAGGCCCTACAGAATTGATCATTATTCTCGTAATTGTAATACTCATCTTCGGGGTAGGCAGGGTGAGCAAGATCGGCGGCGAGTTGGGAGCCGGGATTCGAGAATTCCGCGCTGGGATTGCTGATAAAGATGAAAAAACGACTGAAGATGAATCTGAGAATGTCGCAAGCTGATTACCAATAAAGAGTGATTAGACAAAAAAATGACAACTGACAACACTTACGAAGGACATCGCCAGAAACAATTTGAACAGCGGATGAGGTTCTGGGAGCACATAGAAGAATTTCGGTCACGCTTGTTACGGGTTGTCATCGCTTTGGTAGTAGCCTTTGGCATTAGCCTGACTTTTACCAACCAGGCCTTGGAGTTCTTATTGTTTCAAATGAGCTCAGTGCGCCCGATCGCGTTACACCCGACGGAAACTATTGTGGTCTATTTCCGGGTGGCGATGATCATGGGGTTGGTGCTGATCATGCCTTACATCCTTTATCAGGTGCTGGGTTTCTTTGTGCCTGGGATGACGCGCAAAGAGCGACGCATATTGCTGAGTTCCGTATTTGGGATTGGTTTCTTCTTTGCACTGGGTGTAGCCTTCGCAGGAATGGTCATGATTCCTTTGTCAGTGAATTACCTGCAAACTTTTATGGGTGATATTGTCCAACAAACTTATTCCATTGATGGTTATATCTCCTTTGTTACTACGATCATGTTCAGCAGCGGAATGATCTTTGAAACGCCGCTGCTGTTGGCGTTGATCGCTCGCCTGGGGCTGGTCACAACCAAACAACTGTCCAAAGGCCGACGTTATGCCTTGGTTGGTATCGCTGTTCTGGCGGCGCTTATTACCCCAACCCCAGATGCTTTCAATATGCTTTTGGTTATGGCCCCCCTCCTGGTGCTTTACGAGCTGGGTATCGTATTGGCCTGGTTTGCAGAGCGAGCACGGAAGAAAGCTTTAGCAGCAGTGGCAGGTTGAGGTATTGAAATGAGATTTTTTAATTTAGGAGCCAGTGAACTGATATTAATCGTGGTCTTCGCAATCTTGGCAATTGGCCCTAAGGAGACTATCAAATTTTTTAATCAGGGACGTGAGGTATTGGCTTCGATCCAGGCAGCAATTTCTGACCTGACATCGGAAGTAGGCAATATTGCCAAAGAAGTTGTTGACACAACTGAAGAAAAAAAATCATAGAATAGTTGATAACAAAAGGAGAAAAGAGTATGAAAAAAACAATCACAATATCGATGTTGCTACTGGCAGGTTTCATGTTGTTGGCGGCTTGTGGTGGTGGCGGGGGGGGAGACGAGATCATCATAGATGAGCCTGTGCCCGCTGGCGCAGAAGATGCGATGGTGATCGAACTGGAGTTCACAGTCGACGAGATCATCCCCCATACGGTCACTATCCCAGCAGGCCAAAAGGTTCTATTCGTCATCTACAACAGTGATACAAAAGAAGGTGACCTGAACGAAGACCACAACCTGGTTGCACCCGATATTGGGTTACAGGAAATGATCGTTCTTCCAGGACAGACCATTCGTCGCCTCTGGACCGCTTATGACGTTCCCGGTGAATATCGTGCCGGTTGTACCATCCACTCATGGATTGATATGACCATTGTCATTGAATAATCCATGGCCTGTTGAGTAGAGAGGAGGGTGTTATTGGAAGAAAAGAGTAAGTTCAAAAACGTTTCATCGTTAGTTATGTATTGAAATTCAAAAGGAGAATTCAAATGCCTGAAAGTTTGACTCGACGAGAGTTCATGAAAGAACTCGGTAAACTGGGCGCGGCCGCGAGCATAGCACCAATGGTGCTTGCTGGCGAGCAGATGTCTGATAAACCCTTCAGCATCAAGCGACCCAGCTTCATCAAAGAAGTTGATGAGCCAACGACGGAAATACGCTGGGATGAAGTTAAGCGTATTGCCGAGGGTGAGGTAACGGTCCGTCGTTCATTTTCGAAGTATATTAGCCAGGATCGCATTGACAAGCTAACTGATATCCGCACTGCCAATATGGACAAGTACCTGAAGGAAGGTCGCGATGGCTATACCCTGAAGGATCATGCCTTAAAAGCAGGTGCGGGTAAAGGTGGTGTGTCCAGAGTATTCATCCAGGATCCGGAAAAGGTCAAAACCCCCGAATCACTAGGTGTTCCCAAGTGGACCGGCACCCCTGAAGATGCGACTATGATCGTTTCAGCAGCACTGCGCCATTACGGCGCGGCCAGTGTTGGCGTCGTGGAACTGGATACTAACACCACTGAGAAGCTGATCTATGCCAAGGATCCCGATGGGAAAGAAATGCGCATCGAAGATGCGGACATACCGGAAGAGGGCGAAGACTATCGCGTCATCCCCAAGAAAGCGCGCTGGATGATCACCTACACCGTGCAGATGTCCGAAGAGACCATGATCCGCTGCCCAACACACCTGGGCACACAAACCACCTCATTAACATACCGTCGTTCACAAAATGTCCAGGAACGTGGTCAGCACTTCCTGGGAGGTTTGGGATACATGGCTATGGGCGAATCATCCACTAATGCGCTGGCCATCGCCCCGGCCCTTGGTGTGATGTCTGGTCTGGGTGAACTCTCGCGCTATAACCGCCTGCTCACCCCTGAGTATGGCTCCATGGTGCGTGTTTTCAAGATCCTCACCGACCTGCCAATGGCGCCCACCAAGCCGATCAATGCTGGTTTGTTGGAGTTCTGCAAGAGCTGCACCAAGTGCGCCGATCACTGCCCGTCCAAGGCACTAAGCTTCGAGAAGGAACCCTACTGGGAGACTATCGGTGGTTGGAATAACCCTGGTCACAAAGCATGGTTCGAAGATTCGGTCAAGTGCCGCAGCTACTGGTACGAAACCGGCAACAATTGCGGGATCTGCTTTGCAGTCTGCCCCTTTGCCAGCAAGAACCTGTCGTCCTACAGCCGGGTGCGCGACTACCTGACTGCAACTGTCCCGGCCTTCGATGGCACGCTCACGAAGATTGACGACTTGCTGTACACCCCGTACACTGAGTTCGGCAAACCACAAAAGACTGCTGAATCCTGGTGGAGAATGAACCTGCCGGATTATGGCATCAGCACGGACCAAACAGTCCGCGAAACAAGCTAAGGAAAAGGAGGTTTTCCCATGTCTGTAACTCTATGGTTAATTTTGGGGGCAGTGGTTGGTATTGGGTTCTTCCTTACCGCCACCAAAATGAAACTCACGTGGTACGAGTGGGTTCTGGCTGTGCTGGGGAGCATCCTGATCCTGTTCGCGATCCAGAATTACGCTACATCTCAAGTAGAACTTGAGGCGCGTGCCGCTGGATACCTGCTGCTCATGTTTGGGCTGCCAGGCGTGATCTTGGCTGCAATTGGATTTTTCCTTCCCTGGAAGAGATCCAAAAAAGCCTAATAATTAGTATCTCCTCTAATGGTGGGGATGGGATAGCAGTATCTCATCTCCACCTGTTTTCTAATATGTAGGTGCAAGCATGCCATATTATGGATATCGCTGCCAGAGTTGCAGCTCACGGTTTGAACAGAAACGAGATGTTGATCGACGCGACGATCCAAGCCAATGTCCAGAGTGTCAGGGAACAAAAATTTCTCGGATGTTTTCAATCCCAGCTACTTTTTCGATTTCATCTGATGGGAGTATGGCTTCTGTGGGTGCGTCTTCATCCTGCGGTAGTTGTACGTCAACCTCCTGTGGATCTTGTGGGGATGGATAATTAGTAATCCTACTTTCGCCTGAAAGGATTTAGCTATGAAGAAATACCGGCAATTATTAATTCCCTTGGTGGCTCTGGTTATTGTGACGGCTTTGGCTCTGATTCCTACAGTGGCCCTCAGCCGATCAACAGGAGCAACGCGTGAATTTACCCTTCATGCGAAAACTTTTGAGTACACGCCCAGAACAATCCGTGTAAATCAGGGCGATCGCGTCAAATTGACTCTGATCGCTGATGATGTGACACATGGTTTTGTCTTGGAAACTTATGGTATTGAGTTAGAGGCACAGCCACGACAAGACCCAGCACCGAGTGTTGAATTTGTCGCAGATAAAACCGGGTTGTTCCGCTATCGCTGTACAGTGGTCTGTGGGCCTTTGCATCCTTTTATGCAAGGTGAACTTGTTGTTGAGCCTTATAGCAAATTGCCGGTTGCCTGGGGCTTTACTTTTCTCATTGCTTTGGGTTCAGTTTTCGCATCGCGACGCTGGGTAACTGACCCAGGGAATGATCCGCGTGCAGGTTGGAAATTTGAGCTGACACGTTTTAAATGGCTGGATAGCCTGTTTAAAAAGCGTTGGTTTCAGTTTGCCCTCTTTGTTCCCAATACCTTCTTCTTTGCTGTGATCATGATTGCGGCATTTTTCGGGACACCTGTTGGCAACGCGAATTTTGCAATTATTTATGTTTGGATTGTTTGGTGGGCAGCCCTGAAGTTTTTCTTCATTCCTCTTGGCGGGCGATCATGGTGCATGATGTGTCCCCTGCCTTTGCCTGGCGAATGGCTGGATCATCGCTCTTTTGTTAAAAAAGGACGCGAAAGACCGCTGAAGGTAGCTCGCAGAGGATGGCCTAAAAGTCTAAATAATGCCTGGACAATGAATATTGGCTTCTTGGGCGTAGCACTCTTCAGTGCCATTATCCTGACGCGCCCATTGGCAACAGGGATCGTTCTTGCTTTGTTCATTGGCATAGGAATGGTCACTTCTGTCTTATATGGACGACGTATTTTCTGTCGCTATATCTGCCCAGTGAGTGGCTTTACCGGCATGTATTCGATGGTCGCACCGCTTGAAGTTCGAGTGAAAGACTCGGAAGTATGTAAAAACCATACCGACAAAACTTGTGTCTCAGGTAATGAGAACGGATACGGTTGCCCTTGGATGGAATATCCTGGAGGCTTGGAACGCAATGTCAATTGTGGTATGTGTACCGAGTGTTTCAAAACTTGTACGCAAGATAACCTGTCTATGAATATTCGCCCATTTGGGAAAGACCTATTCGTAATGAACAAAGAACGCGGTGTGGACGAAGTCTATAACGGCTTCATCATGCTTGCCTGCGCGCTGATCTATATCGCCGTCTACCTCGGACCTTGGGGCATTCTCAAGGATATGGCGAATATCGCCACAGTTCCCCTGTTCTTACTCTATTCCGTCCTGTTTATTTTAACCAATTTGGTTATCCTGCCAGGGTTGTTTTACCTCGCAGTTTGGCTGGGGAAAGGTTTGGCAGAGGGTAAGATGATACCCGCTAGCGAAGCTTTCGCCTTTGTGCCGCGCCTGTGGAGCCGGTTCGCAGCCTTCGTCAGCCGCAAACCGCAACCCAAAAGTTTACGTGCTAGAGCAAAGAATCTGATAACGATTCAGGATGGCAGCCTGCCTTCACCAGCACGTCTGTTCACCGATTATGGTTATGCCATCATCCCGCTCGGCTTAACAGGGTGGATCGCCTTTACCGTGGCATTTGCCCTGATCGATATCTCCTATGCCATCCCTCTGCTCTCTGATCCGATGGGGTGGGGTTGGAATCTCTTCGGAACAGCCGATTTAGGCTGGGTCATGTACGTGCCACATCTCGTACCTTACCTGCAAGCGCCTATTTTTCTGGGTGGGCTGGCCGTTTCTATTTACACCACCTATAGAATTGGTCTCAACCATACCACTGACAAGAATGTATTAACTCGCAGTTTGGCGCCGGTTGTCATTCTTTTGTCATTGATTACTGCGACCTTCTTCTGGCTGGCTATGTAATAAACTATTTCTCTCAATGGAGAAAGGATAAATCAAATGAAACGCTTAAGTACCTCCGGCATAGTTGTTGCTGTACTTGGTTTGTTGATCATCATTACACCGATCGTGCTTCCTGTTTGTGAAGGTTTGCTGGAACTGGTGAATGGGAAACAAGTCCCCATGCGTTGTCATTGGACGGCGCGTGCGGAGATGATATTTGGTGCGCTAATAGTGGTTGTGGGGTTGATGATCGCCTTCTTGAAGAAACCTGGCGAGCGTCAGCGCTTGTATCATCAGGTAGCTCTTCTTGGTCTGGTGACTATTTTGACCCCCCTGTTCATCCTCCCCACCTGTATGAACCCTGATATGTCATGCAATGTGGGCACGAAACCGGCTCTCGTCATCCTCGGTGGATTGGTTTTGATTGCTGGTTTACTTGGTAGCCGCGCTCCAAAAACGCCACCTGAAACGATTGAATGAAAGAGATCACTCTCTATACGCTAGCCCTGCAAAACCTGCGACGTAAGCCCTATCGGGCAGTTGTGATCGGGCTTTGCGTAGCTGTTGCAACCGGATCATTATTCGCGGCGACGATTGTGTTGCGCGGTGTGCAGCATAGCCTGACAGTCGGGCGTGCCCGCCTCGGTGCGGATTTGATCGTGGTTCCGATTGGACATGAAGTTCCCGCCCAGGAAGCCTTCATCACCGGCCAGCCATCTACTTTCTACATGCCGGACGATATCAAAGAAATTATCACCGCACTTCCCGGTGTGCAACAGACCTCTACCCAGGTCTTTATAGAAACCTTGAGTAATGCTAGTTGCTGTATTGGTGAATTTTTTCTGGTCGGCTTTGAGCCGGAGACAGATTTCACCATCTCACCCTGGCTGGCAACCCACCTGGACGGTGAAGCCTTAGGTCCCTTCGACATCATTGTCGGTGATCGCATTCTCCTGCGCGAAGATGAGACGGTTATTTTCTACGGCACAGCCTTCAACGTTGTCGGCGTACTTGAAAAGACTGGTATGGGCATTGACCGAACGATATACGTGCCGATGGAAGGCATGCGCACCATGATCGCTGATTCCAGCGAATTGGCCGAGAAAACCCTCACCGTCGCGCCGGAAGAAATCTCATCGATCCTGGTCAGCGTTGCGCCCAATGCCGACATTTTGGATGTGGCAGAGAGAATCGAAGCGAATCTCGATAATGCGAAAGTTTTCACTGCCGCACAACTCAATCAGGCTGTTGGCAACCAGTTACAGGGAGTTTTGGGTGTTACCTTTGGCGTTACTATCGCGATGTGGTTAATGTCTTTGCTGACGATTGGATTAGTCTTTTCTCTGACCGTTAATGAGCGTCAACGCGAGTTGGGCATCCTGCGTGCGATGGGTGCTCAGCGACAAGCCATATTCCGTTTGGTGATGGGCGAAGCCGGTCTTTTTACCGGTCTGGGAGGGTTAGTCGGGCTTGCTTCTGCTGCGATATTATTAGCAGGCTTTTCTCGTCTGATTCAATTGCGTCTGCATATCCCATACCTGCTGCCAAACTGGTTCGAAATAGTCGGCATATCCTTTCTACTCTTGGTCCTGTCTTTGCTAACCGGCGCCTTAGCCTCCTTGCATCCAGCTTTATCAAGCAGCAAAATGGAACCTTATGCTGCCATCCGGCAAGGTGAATGATGAGCCGAAACAATGGATCCAAACCGAAAAATGCGCCGGTTATCAATATCGAAAAAATCAACAAGCACTATCAGCAAGGCAATGAAATTGTTCGCGCTGTAGATGATGTCTCTTTACAGGTGCTCTCTGGTGATTTCGTTAGCATTACTGGTCGGTCAGGGTCTGGGAAGACCACCCTGCTCAGCCTGATCGGCGGGCTGACAATGCCCACCGCAGGCCATATTGAAATTTTCAACCAGCCTCTGGAAAGCCTGGATGATGCCGCACTCTCAACCTTGCGTGCTCGGCGTATTGGGTTTGTCTTCCAATTTGCCAGCCTTATCCCCACGCTCACCGCACTGGATAATGTGCGTCTTCCTGGTCTTTTTGGTTCGGGGCAGGTAAATCCCAAAGACGCAGCCAACCTGCTCTCGTGGGTGGGGCTTTCCGACAAACTGCATAATTTCCCATCTGAGTTATCGGGCGGGCAGCAAACTCGGGTCGCGTTAGCGCGTGCCCTTGCCAATCATCCCGATTTACTTTTAGCCGATGAGCCCACAGGCAATCTGGATGTGGAAACCGAACACGAAATTCTGACCTTGCTGAGTGATTTGAATCGCGAGCGAGGGATGACCATTCTTCTCGTAACGCATAACCCCGAACTTGCTCGGCACGGCACGCGACATTTGGTCATGCACAACGGGATGCTGACCGAAAATCAAGATATTATTGCCAACAAAAAGGTGCCTATCTATGACTAGGCGGATCAGACGTGCTTTGGGCCTGCTCTCGTTATGGATAATTCTCTTGCTCACCTCGTGTGGTCCCCGCGGACGTGTGCAATGGCGACATGAAGCAAATAACGCGGTTGTTGCTATTCCTGCCATCGGAGCAGATGGAACCATTTATATTGGCACTCATGATTCATTCTTATACGCCCTGACACCAGATGGAAAAGTTAAATGGAGCTATGAAACAGGCAATTGGGTGCATGGTTCAGCGGCTATCGCTCCAGATGGCACCATTTATGCTCCTGCTTATGATCGCAAACTCTATGCGTTCTCACCAGATGGTACATTGCTCTGGACTTTCGAAGCTGAAAAGAAGATCGAATCTTCTCCTGCTCTGGCAAAGGATGGCACTATTTACTTTGGTGCAGATGATAATTATCTATATGCCCTCAATCCTGATGGCAGCCTGAAGTGGAAACAGGATTTAGCAGGTTGGGTTGTTTCTTGCCCCGCAGTTGCTGCCGATGGCACGATCTATGTCGGTTCCGAAGATCAAGCCCTTTACGCGTTCGATCCGGATGGCAATCTCAAATGGCGTTTCGAAACCGATGGCCCGGTCTACTCATCTCCAGCCATTGGTGTGGACGGCACAATTTATGTTGGCTCGGCAGATTATGCTCTCTACGCAATAAATCCCGATGGCACGGAGCAATGGCACTATGAAACCGCTGCAGAAGTTTACTCATCCCCAGCAATAGGGCTTGGCGGAGTCGTCTTTGTTGGTTCAATGGACAACCATCTGTACGCCGTCAACCCGGATGGCACGCTAGCCTGGCGTTTTGACACTCGTGATTGGGTCATCTCATCGCCAGCCATCGGCTCGGACGGGACGATTTATTTTGGTTCCTATAATCAGAATATTTATGCCATGTCCCCAGATGGAAAAGTGCTGTGGAAACACAAAACAGACAAATACATCACCGGCTCGCCTACTTTGATCTTGGGAGGCATGCTTTATATCGGTTCTGATGATAATTATCTATATGCACTCCAAACAGACAGCCCGGGACCGGCTGAGACTTCCTGGCCAAAATTCCGAGGCGATATACAAAATTCAGGTCGCGTAGACAAAAATCAATAACTGGAGATAGCCATGAAAAAACTAGAAGCTTTTGCCAATATCTTGATCGTACTCGTTCTCGTAGGTACGGCTGTGGGGATATTTGTCTATGAGGGCGTTCTTGAAAATCAGCGTGAGTGTGTCACAATCCGTTTTCGGCAATATGAGCGCGGCAATCCCACGCCCAATACTGTTCATCTCAAAAAGGGTGAGGAGGTCTGTTTGCGGCTGACCAGCGAGGATACCACTCATGGTCTGAACATCCCGGATCTGAAGATATACAGTGAAGCAATTCACCCTGGCAAATGGACTTATGTTTATTTCACCCCAGAAGAAAGCGGCACTTACAGTTTTGTTTGCACCGTTGTTTGCAGTCCAATGCACTCACGTGTGCGTGGAAAACTTATAGTTGAGTAAGACCTTCCCTCTACATGGCTGCCAAACAATCTGAAAATCTTTCTCGGCGTGATTTCTTACGCGTGGTAGGCGGGGCTACCAGCGCAAGTTTCTTGTACCTGTTATTACGCCCCAAATGGGAATTTAGTTCCATTCGCCCCCCCGGTGCTCTGCCGGAGGGCGATTTTGAATCTGCCTGTATTCGTTGTGGGAAATGTCTGATTGCCTGTGAACAACGTGCCATTGTCCTCGATGAAGAAGGTTTGCCCTATATTGACGGTTTGAGTGGTTGGTGTGATTTCTCCCTAGATTGTATAGCTGTTTGCCCATCTGGTGCTTTACAGCCGGTAGACCCCGAAATCGCCACCATAGGCACTGCTGTCATTGACGAAGAGCGCTGTATTGCCTGGAATTGGCCCGGGTGTCGTTTGTGCTATGAGAAGTGTATTGATATCAAGCAGGCAATTTGGCTTGATGATGACTATCGTCCACATGTTGATGAGATTTTATGCACCGGCTGTGCGGCGTGTGTAGGCATCTGCCCGCAATCAGCTCGCGCGGGTCATCGGAATAAAAAATATGGCAAAGCTGTTTTTGTTGGGTAAATTGATTTGGCTACCAGAGATTCTGTAAATACTCGTTTGAAAAGTTTTTCTCGGCGTATTCGCTCCTGGGCAACGGTACGTTTCTTTGTCACAGTGCTGTTTTTTGTGTTGATTGGCAGCGGCTTGTGGGTTGGTTCGACCTGCTCTGTCAGCCTTGGGCCGGTTGACTTGACCTGTCCATTGGGGGCGGCTCAAGTGATGGCTGCCGCAGGGGTATTTATCCCTGCGCTGGCCTTGGGCGGACTGTTTACGGTGCTGTTGATCATCATATTTGGGCGTGCTTTTTGTAGTTGGATTTGCCCCGGGCGTTGGATATTTAATCGGGGAACGAGAGCAAATCCGAGGTTCGGAAAGTATCGGGCATGGATCCAACGAGGGCTTATCGGTGGTGTGGTCGGCGCGGCGTGGCTATGTCATACACCGGTTTTTTGCGTCATTTGTCCGGTAGGCGTTTCCTGTCGTGGGGCGATTGCGGCTGGTACTGGCGGTAGTCTTTTACCAACGATCGGCTGGGCAGGGGTTTTGCTCGGTGCAGAATGGGCGAGTGGATTATCCTGGTGCCGTGACTTGTGTCCATTGGGAGCGTTGTTTACCCGCTTGAGTCGCCTAAATCCTTTTTTGAAAGTAAAGAAGAACCCCGAGATTTGTAAGCCCTGCAATATCTGTGAACGGTCTTGCTCAGAGGGGTTGAATCTGTCAAAGGATGTTGATTTTTCAGCTTGCACGAAATGCTTTGAGTGTCAGGATGCCTGCCCTCGAGGGGCAGTTGAGATAAAATTGCTTAGCTGACTTGTCAGAAAAAACCTGACAAATTATGCCCATCAACCTGACACCTCTGCACCTGAAAATGTTGTACAATGAAACCAACGAACTGAGAACTTTATCAACTTATTTTACAATCAAGGTACCTCCTCCCCCGGAAGGGAAGGTTTAATGGCGATACCGGTAACACTTGCTTGCAAGTGAAGTCCGGTGCTGTCGCGCAACTGTAGTCCAGTGAATAGCTGGAGAGCCAGGTCGCCCGCCTTGATTGGCTTCCACAAGCCTCGCAGAAAGGAGGTGGAGCGATTTAGATTCCTTATCTAATCCTACATACCTCCCCTGCCCAATTGGCAGGGGATTTTGATTCTCCCACCCGGTATGTGGTACGGACTTCTCTCGTCGGGTCATCCGTGCCACTGCCGGAGGGCGTCACGAAAGTTCAATCTAATTATCGGAGATATTCAATATGAACAATAAAAGATTTCAACTATTCTTTGCAGTACTTCTTATAGCAGGTTTAATGCTCGGAGCTTGCACGCCCGAAACGCCTCCGGCTGAAGCTCCAGCGGTTCCCGAAGTAGCACCTACTGAGCCACCTGCTCCCGAACCCACTACAGAACCAGAAGTAATGGCCTTCACCGATGACTTGGGAAGTACGCTTGAGTTTACGGACTACCCGCAAGCCATTGTTTCTCTTTCAGCTTCTACAACAGAGATTCTTTTCGCTATTGGCGCAGGGGATCAGGTTGTCGGGCGCGATGATTTCTCTCTCTTTCCTGAAGAAGCCCTTGAAGTCACCAGTGTGGGCGCGTTGTGGGGCGAGTTGCCCACGGAAGCCATCCTGGCACTGGAACCGGACTTGGTTGTTGCTGCGCAGATTATTTCTGAAGATCAGGTGCAGGCTCTGCGCGACCTGGGCCTGAACGTTTACTGGCAGGCAAACCCTACGACTTATGATGAATTGTGGGAAAACTTGCGCGACTTTGCCAAGTTGACCGGACACGAGGATGAAACGGAAGATTTGATCGCGGACTTGGATGTGCGCGTCAAAGCCGTACAAGAAAAAATTGCGCCGTTATCTTATCGTCCTTCCGTTTTTTATGAGTTGGATGCAACCGACCCATCTGCCCCCTGGACTACTGGAACTGGCACCTTTATTGATTACATCATCTTAATGGCAGGTGGAAGTAACGCAGCCTCCGCATTGGAGGGTGACTACATTCAAATCAGTGCTGAGGAACTGATCGCCGTCAACCCGGATGTCATCTTGCTGGCAGATGCCCTATACGGTGTCACGCCTGAGAGCATTGCCGAACGTCCAGGTTGGGAAGGTATCACCGCAGTGGTCAACAATACGATTTATCCGATTGACCCTAATATGATGAGCGTGCCCGGCCCACGGCTTGTGGATGCGCTTGAAGAATCAGCAAAAATACTGCATCCTGACGTATTCGAATAGAATTATAGACTAAGGCTCAATGTGCAAAATAAAGCACATTGAGCCTTACCTTATCATTATGCTTCGTCAACGACCATATTTGCTAAATATATTATTACTGCTAATCGCTTTTGTATTCAGCATAGCTTTGGGTGCGGTATTCATTCCTCCAGAGACGATCTTGCGCATACTGGCAAATCAGCTCCCGGGGATCAATATCGTTCCCGACTGGCCTAATCCTTTTGCAGCAATCATCCTCGCTGTGCGCCTGCCTCACACTGTTTTGGTTGCCCTGACAGGCGCAGCCCTGGCAAGCAGCGGGGCTGCTTATCAGGGCTTGTTTCGCAACCCGCTGGCTGACCCCTACCTAATAGGCGTCGCATCCGGGGCTGGTTTAGGTGCTGTGATTGCGATGTCATTCAATTGGCCTACAGATTTATTTGGATTTTATCTGATCCCTGTCGGGGCATTTATAGGAGCAATCGCCACCGTCCTGCTGGTCTATAACATGGCACGCGTCAATGGCATGGTTCCGCTAACAACACTCATTCTGGCAGGGGTGGCTATCGGAGCTTTTGCCTCGGCACTGACTTCATCTCTAATGTTACGCACCGATTTACAAATCCATCGCGCTATTTCTTTCCTGCTGGGAGGTTCTCCGATAGCAGGATGGGATCCAGTGATCGCAGCATTACCTTATATGGTAATTGGTATGGGATTATTATCCCTCTCCGGTCATATGTTGAATGTGCTGCAATTTGGCGAAGAAGAAGCCAAACAAATGGGATTAGCTGTAGACCGGGCCAAGATTTTTGTTGTCGTCACCGCATCGTTGACCACAGCGGTAGCCGTTGCCTTTTCGGGCGTGATCGGGTTTGTCGGCTTGATCGTTCCGCATATTGTCCGTCTCCTGTGGGGAGCTGATTATCGGCGCATCATCCCCCTATCCATTTTTGGTGGGAGCAGTATGCTGCTTCTGGCGGACATGTTGGCTCGCATTTTGCTGGCACCATCCACGCTTCCGGTCGGGATTGTGACAGCTTTAGCTGGGGCACCCTTTTTTTTGTGGATTCTACGCCGCGCAAAGAAGGAGGTCTTTTGGTAGATATGTTGACCATAACTTCTCTTCAAGTCGCGTATGGCGCCAAGGTGGTATTAAAGGATATTTCTCTAGATGTTTCACCTGGAGAAATCTTGGCCTTGATCGGTCCCAACGGGGCTGGGAAAACCACCCTTGTCCGCGCAGTAAGTGGTACTACACCTGTTTTGTCTGGGCAGATTCGTGTTGATGGGCGAGATTTATCTGAACTTTCAACCGCACAGCGAGCTAAGGTTTTGGCTGTTGTCCCACAGGCACGACAATTGGGTGGGGCTTATTCTGTTGAACAAGCTGTGATGATGGGACGCACAGCCTACATGAGTTGGCTGGGACACGAAAATGAAACGGATCGAGTTGCTGTTCAATTAGCCTTGCAGCAAGCTCGATTGGAAGACTTTGCTCACAGGCAGATCGCTCAATTATCCGGCGGTGAGCAGCAGCGTGTGTTGCTGGCGCGGGCATTAGCCCAATCTACGCCTGTTTTGCTTTTGGATGAACCCACCAATCATCTTGACCTGCAGCACCAGACCAATTTGCTGTCTCTGGTGAAGAAACTAGCTGAAGAAAAACAATTGGCCGTGATGATGGCCATGCATGATCTCAATTTGGTCTCGTTCTTTGCGGATAAAGTGGCCTTGCTGGTTGACGGGGAATTGAAGCAGTTTGGCACCCCACAGGAAGTCATTCAGGCAGGGCATATCAGCGAAGCGTATCAAACACCGGTGGAAATCGTTTCTCATCCTGTCACAGGCGTGCCGATCATTTTTCCGCAAGGTGTTCTGAACCATACCAAATAGCGAGGCAGAATGGCAAAAACAAAAAAAGGGCTGATCATCGTCAACACAGGGGATGGCAAAGGAAAAACAACCGCGGCTCTGGGGCTGATGCTGCGCGCTTGGGGGCGCGGAATGCGCGTTTGCATGTTGCAATTTATCAAGAATGAAAAAGCTCGTTATGGCGAAACCAAAGCTGCCCACAAACTGGGATTGGAAATCATCGCCACTGGCGATGGCTTTACCTGGACCAGCAAAGATATGGATGAAACCGTTGCCCGCGCCTTGCACGGCTGGGATGAAGCCCAACAACGCATCATCAGCGGCGACTACGATATCATGATCCTCGACGAGTTCACCTATCCTTTGCATTTTGAATGGCTGGACGTGGGTGAAGTTATCGCTTGGCTGAAAGAGAATAAACCGCCTATGTTGCATTTGGTCATCACCGGGCGCAACGCGCCACAAGAATTGATTGATTATGCTGATCTGGTTACTGAAATGAAGGAAATCAAACACCCCCATAACGATGGCATTCAAGCCCAACTGGGCGTGGAATTTTAGCTATTCGAGAAGACAAGCATACCGCGCAGTGTTTACAATACAGGAGAAGCCCATGCTAGAGCAAATAATTGCACGTATTCAAGATTTAGACCAAAAGGCATTAGCCGCTGCCACAGCCCGCCAAAATACGCTTACCAAGCCCCCCGGTAGCCTGGGAAGATTAGAAGAACTGTCTATTCAACTAGCAGGAATCAGTGGAGAACCTATCCCATCCATCAAAGATAAAGTCATCATCACGATGGCCGGAGATCATGGCATCGTCGCTGAAGGTGTTAGTGCCTATCCTCAGGAGGTCACGCCGCAGATGGTGCTCAATTTCCTCTACGAAGGGGCAGCGATCAACGTCCTTTCAAAACACGTTGGCGCACGAATCACCGTCGTAGATATGGGCGTCGCCGTTGATATGGAGCCGCATCCTTTATTAGTGAGCAAAAAGATTGCCAAAGGCACGGCGAATATGACAAAAGGTCCCGCCATGAGCCGTGAAGACGCTGAAAAAGCCATTCTCGCAGGCGTGGAAGTCGTTGAATCCGAGATAGAAAACGGTCTCGACATCGTTGGCACGGGTGATATGGGCATCGGCAATACCACGCCCTCCGCTGCCATCGCTGCTACGCTGACGGGCATCGCTCCCGCCAAACTCGCAGGTCGTGGCACGGGTGTGGACGATGATGGCTTAAAACGAAAAATTGATGCCATCGAGCGTGCGCTCGAAGTTAACAAACCGGATTCCAACGACGGGTTGGACATCCTCGCCAAAGTCGGCGGTTTCGAGATCGCTGGTCTTGTAGGCGTTATTCTTGGCGCAGCCGCCAATCACAAACCCGTCATGGTGGATGGCTATATCTCCACTGCCGCTGCCATGATCGCCGTTGCTATTGCGCCCATGGTCAAGGGCTATCTTATCTCCGCGCATCGTTCTCAGGAGTATGGTCACATGCAAATGATCGAGTGGCTGGGGCTAAAACCGCTTGTTGATCTCGATTTCCGTCTGGGTGAAGGCACAGGTGCCGCCCTCGGCATCTCCCTTGCTGAAGCCGCCTGCAAGATTTTGGCAGATATGGCAACTTTCGCAGAAGCAGGCGTTTCGGATAAGGAATAAGTAATGCGTGAAACGTAAAACGGGAATCACGCATCACGTTTTACGTTTCACGCTCTGTTTTGAAGCTTTTCTTTGAGTCCCTTCGTGTCCTTTGTGTTTAACAAACACTCCGTGGTAAATCCCATGATCCCCCTAATCGCCGCTTTCCAATTTCTCACCATCATCCCCACCATCATCCGCCGCCCCTTCACCTCGCAAGAGATGGGGCGTGCCGTCGGCTGGTTTCCCCTCGTCGGGCTGGGATTGGGCGCCTTGCTCTACGGCGTCCACTACGCCGCCACGCTCATCTTCCCAGCCACTGTTTCGGCAGCGCTCGCCCTCCTCGCCTGGGTCTTCTTCACCCGTGCCTTCCATCTGGACGGATTAATGGACACCTGCGACGGTCTCTATGGCGGATTCACCACAGAAAGACGACTGGAGATCATGCGAGATTCTCGGATGGGAGCCTTCGGTGTGGTTGCCGGCGTCATCATCCTGCTGCTTAAATACACCGCTCTCGCTTCCTCCTCGGATGCTGGGCTTGCTCTCGTTATGGCAACATTATTTGGGCGTTGGACATCGTCCCTCGTCATCGTCGCCTTTCCCTACGCCCGTGAACAAGGCGTAGGCTACGACATGAAAAAGACTGCTCGCTTGCCCCAAGCCCTCCTCGCCACAACCATCACCGTGATAGCATCTTGGCTACTCAACGGCACACAGGGACTTCTCCTTATCCCCATCACCGCCCTCGCCGCCATTGGGATCGCTCTCTACATCATGCGTCTCCTCCCTGGTCTCACGGGCGACAACTACGGCACAATTACCGAATTGACAGAAACCCTCGTCCTTTTGAGCTTTGCATTAGCGTGACTACAGCTCCTGAATGGCGGACGATCTAAATACAAAGGTCTCGAAGGAACACGAAGGAAAAACTTTTTTCTTTGTGTTTCTTTGTGCCCGTCGTATTTAGCCCGAAAAAAAAAGCCAATAAGGAAAATCCCATGCCAGCCAAAACCCTCGTCGTCCTCGGCACCTCCTCCTCCGTAGGCAAAAGCCTCCTCGTAACAGGTCTCTGCCATCTTTTCGCGCGGCGGGGTGTGCGGGTGGCTCCCTACAAAGCACAGAATATGTCCAATAATGCTGCCGTTTGTCCCGACGGATTGGAAATCGGGCGGGCACAGGCAACCCAAGCTCTCGCCGCAGGGCTGGAACCGCATGTGGATATGAACCCCGTCCTCATCAAACCCGAAGCGGACGCTCGTTCTCAAGTCGTTGTCATGGGAAAGGCATGGAAAACCCTCTCCGCACGAGATTATTACCCGCAAAAACATATTCTCTGGGAAGCAGCAACCTCCGCCCTCGACCGCTTGCGAGAGCAATACGACCTCGTCATCGTCGAAGGGGCGGGCAGCGCAGCCGAACTCAATCTCAAAAAAGGCGACATCGTCAACATGGCGATCGCCCGCTACGCTAACGCCCCCGTTCTCCTCGCTGGTGATATTGATCGGGGCGGCATTTTCGCCCAACTGATCGGCACTGTCTGGCTCCTCGAGCCTGAAGAGCGTGCCCTCGTCAAAGGACTGCTGGTCAACAAATTTCGGGGCGACATCACCCTCTTTGAAGACGGCGTTCAAATTCTCGAAGAAAAAAGCAACACCCCCGTCCTCGGCGTTCTCCCCTACCTCCACGACCTTTTCATTCCCGAAGAAGACGCGGTTGCGCTCGAAAATCCCTTCGATACGCCTGTAATCCTCCCCAACGAGATCGAGATCGCCGTCATTCGCCTGCCCCGCATCGCCAATTTTGACGATTTTGATCCTTTGGCAGCGGAAGATGGGATTCGCATCCGCTATGTGGATAGCGCCGAGACGCTCGGTCAGCCTGCCGCCATCATCATCCCTGGGACAAAGAGCACGCTCAGGGATTTGGCTTGGTTGCGTTCCCTTGGGCTTGGGGATGCTATTCAACATCTTGCTGCCAAAGGGACGCCCGCCGTCGGCATTTGTGGTGGCTACCAGATGCTCGGCGAAACCATCCACGACCCTGAGCATGTCGAATCTACCGAAGACTCGGCTCCGGGCTTGAGCCTTCTGCCCATCGAGACAGTTTTTGCTGGAAAAAAAGCCACCCATCAGGCAAGTGCAGAAGTAAAAAAGGGCGCAGGCTGGCTCAGCGACCTTGAAGGGCAGACAATCAACGGATACGAGATCCACATGGGGCGTACGCAGAGCAAATCTCCATGGTTGGAGATCAACGAGCGGAATGGCGAAGCTGTGCAAGTTTTAGATGGCGCAAGCAGCGAAGACGGCAAAATCTGGGGATGCTATGTACACGGTCTCTTTGCGAATGAGAAATTACGGCGGGCGTGGCTGAAAAGTTTGGGCTGGAAGGAAGATAGCGCAGGCGAAAAAGATCCCTTCGCAGAATCATTAACCCGCTTGGCAGATACCCTTGAAGAAACTTTAGATATGGAATTACTGGAGAAAATAATATGGGAAAGCTAACCCTGATTTTGGGCGGCGCACGCAGCGGAAAAAGCTCTTATGCAGAAAAACGGGCAAAAGAACTCGGCGGGGATAATGTGCTCTATCTTGCCACATCTCAGATCAAAGATAAAGAGATGCAGGAGCGCGTAGATAAACATCGTGCAGATCGTCCAGCCGCTTGGGGCACGCTCGAAGCCCCTCGGGACCTCGCTAATGCCCTTCGTAAGCCTCAGCAAGCCTCAGATCAAGAGCGTCCCGCCGATGTCATTTTGCTGGATTGCGTCACTTTTCTCGTTGCCAATCATTTGATGGATGCCGCCGCTCCAGAAGACGATCCATTTGACGACCCCAGCGCAGATCCATTCGCCAAGCAGATCGAAGCGGCTGTGGTCGCAGAAGTCGAATCCCTGATCGAATATGTGCAGAAAAATGATGTGGAAATGCTCGTCGTCTCGAACGAAGTTGGGCTGGGCTTGGTCCCCGCCTACGAATTGGGGCGTGCCTATCGAGATATTTTAGGCCGAGCCAACCAGATATTGGCTCGGCATGCAGACGAGGTGCTATTCTTCGTGGCGGGCTTGCCGATGAAAGTGAAGTGATGCTAAAGTTGAGTTTGGTGCGCCATGGTGAGACGGCGTGGAATGCGCAGCGCCGTTATCAGGGGTAATCGGATGTGCCGCTCTCGGATGTGGGGCGGAAGCAGGTTGAGCTCTTGGCACGCCATCTTTGGGGGGCGAGTTTCGATGCGATCTATGCCAGCAACTTGAAACGTGCCTGGGAGACCGCCAGTATCATTGCTGCTGAGCTTGATGCTGAGATTATCCCTGATTCACATCTGCGGGAGATGAGTTTTGGTGTTTTTGAAGGGCTGACTTTTGACGAAGCGCAGACGCAATATCCCGATGTGATAGCAGCCTGGCTGAAAGACTATAATCATCCGCCGCCCGAAGGCGAAGCTTTGGATGTCTTTTCGGAGCGAGTGTCGTCATTTTTGGCTGATCTGCAAAAGGAGCATGAGGGACAGCATCTGCTTTTGGTGGCGCACTGTGTTTGCCCTCAAACCCCATTGGACAGAAGGGGATGATGATGTCAGGGAGACGATGCAACAGGTGTTGAATACTGGCTTACTTCCGTTCGAGCGTATTGGTGGCAGTGTGAAATATCCTCTTCAAACAAATCAAAACTTCCCGTATTTTACAAAATAGGGGAAGTTTTTTGCTCTTAGATTCAAATATAAGGAGCGATATTCTTGCATTCTCGTCTCCTGCTTGCCAACTGAATACCAATTGCTTTGCCCACTATCAAGCCGCGACTTGGAAGGAGAAACACGTGGTTATTGTCCACGGCATGGACATACCTGGTAGACCACAAAAGAGCGAGCAATCCACTCGGATTACTCGCTCTTTACATAAACCACTAGTCTCTCTGCCCATATACAGGCGTAAGTAGCCTTGCTTTTTTTTATCACAGTTACTTGCCTAGCGCGGTAGAAACCGTGTATACGGGTATAAATTTCGACCAATCCGATTTGTGTCCGCGGGGCATGACATATAACGTTTTTTTTGGACATGATAGGCTAATGTTGTGCCCAATAACCATCAAAAAACAGTCCATTTATATGTATCCCTGCCCCTGCGGATATTCTGGCGATCCCGAAAGAGCTTGCACCTGTTCTCATTCCACCGTGACGCGTTACCAAAAGCGGATTTCAGGCCCCATGCTCGATCGTATTGATATCCACATCGAAGTCCCGCGCGTGGATTTTGAGAAGTTGTCTGATAAACGTAGGGGGGAAAGCTCAAAAGATATTCTCACACGAGTAGAAAAAGCACGCCAAATCCAAAGAGAAAGATTCTCTGATCTCAACAACGGGGTGATGACCAATGCCGATATGCGCGTTGCGGAAGTACGTCAGTTTTGCGAACTGGATGATGCGGGGCAGCAACTTGTCAAAGCTGCAATGCCTCAACTTCAACTTTCCGCGCGAGCCTATCATCGCATCTTGAAATTGGCACGCACGATTGCAGATTTAACGGGGGAGGAGAACATCCAGTCTACGCATCTGGCGGAGGCGTTGCAGCATCGTCCAAAGGGGATGATGGTTTAGCGGGAAAAAAGTTGGGGGGAGAAGATGTTTAGGGGTGGCACTCAAGCCCAAATCACGCGCGTCTCGGCACTTTATCCTAAAAAAATAACCAGAGGGCTAGTTTTCAAACCAACCCTTTGGCTATATCCGTTTTCTACTTAATGACCGATTATATCTTGGGGGGATTTCGCTATCCTATAGGTAGAAAATGATGAAAAAGAAGTGTAAGTTTGGGGTGCATGCGAAGTGAGTATTTCATCCCATAAGAAATCTATTGAATCTTGAGGACTATTTTCCCTACAACGCGCCCTTTTTCGCTTAGGTTGTGGGCATCTTTAATTTCTTCTATGGGGAAGGTATGAGCTATTTGTGGTTTTATTTGAGCATTTTGAAACATCGTTCTAATGGCATCAAGGTCTTGCTTGCTTGATGCAACCATGATAATTTTTGCTTTTTTCGATCTGAAGAGATTTAATACAGAGCCAAAGAGCATTGCCGGGATAGTGGGGGAAGTGGTGACACAAACGCCGCCCGCTTTTAGGGTTTTCTTAAATTCAGCAAAAGAATGGTTGCCAATCGTGTCGAAAATGCTATCGTAACTATTTTCATTTTCAAGAAGGTCGTCTTTTTTGTAGTCTATTATGTGGTCGGCGCCTAGACTTTTTGCAAATTCGATATTTTTTGTACTGCAAACGCCGGTTACAGTGCATCCCAGAGCTTTTGCTATTTGTACTGCTACGCTCCCGACCCCGCCTGTGCAACCGTTGATTAAAATATGGTCGCCTTTTTTTACTTGAGCCTTATGAACAAGAGCCTGATAAGCGGTTTGTGCAACCATAGGTAAAGAAGCGGCTTCATCAAAACTTAGGTTGCCGGGCTTTATCGCAAACATATCTTCGTTGATTTTTAGATACTCGGCATAAGCACCGCCTTTTAAGCCATCTGTCATACCGTATACTTCGTCCCCTTTTTTGAAGCCTGTAATACTTGAACCTATTTTACTGACGATGCCTGAAAAATCTGAGCCTAAAATTTCGGGCGGTGTCTTGCCCGTCATCATTTTCATTTCGCCATTTCTGACTTTCCACTCCATCGGATTTACTGAAGTACTTATTACTTGAATTAGTACTTCACCATCTCCAATGATTGGTTTGTCAATTTCTGCCAGCTTTAGAACATCGGCATTTCCGTATTCTTTTGTCAGAATAGCTTTCATTATTTTCTCCTTGAAAATTAAACCGGGCTTACGCATTTTTTATAAGCCCTACTATTTATCTTTTACTCTTTCTGAGATTATCCTTTGATCTGCCCCATCAAGCCAATTGCATTGGTGGTTTGCCATTCGGCAGTTACTTTACCATCCTTGACTTCACGGATGAAGTGACCTGTGCCAACGACACGTTTACCTGTTGCTGGAACACCGTAGAATTCACCACTATGGGTCATTTTATTGGTGTACTCGATGGCAACTAAATCCCCTTCGGCTACGACACGGACAAAATCCATATCCATATCGGTCATTGCAGTGCACAAAACACCGCGCATAAAGCCGATATATTGCGCTTTATTAATAGGCGCGGTGCCATCGCCAACGTAGGTGAAACTATCATCGAGTAATTCATCTACTTTTTCCCATTCACCATTCATAATGGCTTTTGAAACGCCTAACGCTGCTTCTTTTTTTCCTTCAAGTGTTGACATATTAGCTCCTTTTTGATGTACCTAAATATTGATAAATAGATTATAATCACATAGTCTAAAATAGCAAGTACGCACTATTTTATACCATAGTACCCAAAAGAATACTGTAAGGAGAATTCAATGCAAGATGCCTATTTTTGCCCCGTAACGGCTACAATCTCAGTAATTGGTGGGAAGTGGAAATCCATCATTTTGTGGATTCTCTATCAAGATACACATCGCTTTAGTGAGTTGAAGCGGAAGATTCCGAAAATCACCCAAAAGATGCTCACTCAGCAATTGCGTGAATTAGAACGGGATGGGGTTGTGCATCGGGAGGTTTACCCCGTTGTGCCCCCAAAAGTAGAGTATTCGCTCACAGAACGCGGGCATACATTATCGCCCCTGCTTAAGTCAATCGCAGAGTGGGGAGAAGCGTATATGCAAGAACCCGCTTGAAATTATCTTGGGGAAAATATACTGCATACTTTCAAAAAGATCATCTCGGCGTGGGCATCTCTCATGCCGAGATGATCTTTTGATTTGAAGAACTTTTTACCGCCCCATTTTAAAAACACTCAATCCCTGACGAAAAACAATAATCACAGATAAAATCAACATCAATACAGTCGCGCTCAGCTCCTGAAAAATAAAGGGGATTGCCATCGAACCAATGCCAAAAAACATTTGCAATGGAATGCGCGAAGAACTCTTTTGCAAACTAATTTCTTCTTCATTCAAAGTCATTTCTATCAAGCTAACCAAAATCATCACAAATCCGAGCGAAGCTGAAAGTAGAATTTTCTCTGGGCCATGAGCATGACCCAAGACCACAGCCGCGATGCCAACAGCACTGGCGATAATCGTGATATTCAGAAAAATATGGGCGTAAACCCAACCTGCCATTTTTAGCCCATCTTCGGGTTTGTCGGGCAGTTCTCGTCCTGAGACAGCATCGAAATACATTGACCAAATCGAAAACCCGATCCAGAGTGCCAATAGCCCATTAACGAGTAATAGGCTTGTAATATGATGAGAATCAGCCAGCGTATTTGCGGTGCTTGCAATCACTTCGCCAACAACGATGATCGTCAGAAGCCCGTACCGCTCATCGACTGCTGAAGATTTGACATTGGATGGCAACTTGACTTGCTGGTTCAGTGTAAACATCGGCCCAAGCACTTCCATCAAGATTGCCGCCCCCCACAAATATAGGCGGGCATCCTCCCCAACAAATAAAGAGACAATAATCAGAGTAATCGCAAGGCTGTTAAATCCCATAAATCCGATGCCAACGGATTTATATTCCTTTACTTTCAGGGTCGCATATAAAATCATGACGAAAAAGATAACTCGCGAAATCAGGTAGGAAGTCGCAAAGCCCGGGTAATTTTCACCAAATCCATGATGCGTAAAAATCGTCATCCCAACAACGGGGATCATCATCAGGAAAACGTATATGCGCTGAACGCGCTCTGTAGAAGCAAATCTTTCTGTGAAGTAGGTCACGCTGCTCCACATCCACCACACGCTGAGAAACATGAAGATGAAGGTGCTAAATCCGCCCCAGCTAATTTCAGATAAAAAATTATGAGCGATCCTGGCGATGATAACAACAAAGACCAAGTCGAAGAAAAGTTCCAGCCACGCTACTTTTCTTTGTGGATGGTTATCTGTTCTGAGTTCGATATTTTTCATTTTTGATTCTCCTGAAAAGAAGTCGTTTTAAGATGTGAGACCGTTTCGCTCTTAATTTGGACTTGCGTGCCATCAATCAACAGATTCGTAGCGTGAACGGAAAATGTCCACGCTACGAATCTGTTGATTGATGGCACGCAAGTTGAGGTCACGCGCGAAGCGGCTCTTCATCCCAATTAAAATACGTATTTCACACCTGTAAGCTCCTCCGACCTTTCCCATAGTCTTTTTGCATCATCTTCATTATGTGAGGCTTCACTAGATTCCATTAGCTCTGGGAAACCTCTGAACCCACCCATTTTTGTTGGCCCAACATACTGACCATTTTTCAGCGTCCTGTCTGTGGCGGCGCGCATAATGCCAAGCGAACCCATATCTGGAGTCATCGCCAGCAGGACATCAAAAATATTGAACATCATGCTAAAGCCAAACGTGCGTTGGGTATGCTCGTTTGATTTCATGATATTGGATTTGACGAAGCCGGGATGCGCAGCAATGCTCTCGACGCCGATGCCAGCTTGCGTCAGCTTTCGGCTAAGTTCGTAGGCAAAAAGAAGATTTGCGAGCTTGCTCTGCTCGTATGCCTTCATCTGGTGATACTCGCCGGTCAGGAATAAATTATCCAAATTCATGATGCCCTGCACATGATTCATGCTGCTCATTGTGATCACCCTTGAGCCTTTTGTGCTCATGAGGCGATCGAGCAGGCGACCTGTGAGGGCATAATGACCAAGATGATTGACGCCGATTTGCATCTCAAAACCGTCTTTTGTTTTGAGTTCAGGGGTTTGACACATGCCAGCATTGTTGATCAGAATATCCAGCGAAGGATATTTCGCTTTGAAGGTTTCGGTGAATTTCTCTATTGAAGCTAGGCTGCTTAACTCCAATGGAATGAACTCCAGCTTTGCGCTGGGATTTTCGCTTTTGATGCCCTGAAGTGCCTTCTTTGCCTTTTCAGGATTGCGGCAAGCCATCACGACCGTAGCCCCTTTTGCAGACATGAATTTCGTTGCTGAAAAACCTGTGCCGCTATTTGCTCCGGTTATTATGACGGTCTTCCCGCTCAGGTCGGGGAGGTTCTTTTCTGTCCAGTTTGTTGTCATTTTATTTCTCCTTTTGGTTGGCGCTTAGATTGAACATTCATTCGATATACTTTAAAAAAATATGGTTACGCTCTGTGCATAGACTTTGTTTAGGGGTATTTGGTTTTAGCCAAATACCCCTAAATTTTTATCCCTTTTATTAGGCTAATTGCTGATAGTTCACCTTGGTCAGTTCTTCTGAAACCGTCCATAATTTTGCGGCAACGGCTTTATCGTGAGATTTATCGTTAGAAGGCACCTTGATTGGATAGCCCTTATTCTCCTGCCATCCATCGGGGCCGTAATAATCGCTTCCCTGCACATCTGCTGCTGTAGCTGCGTAGAGTGACGGCAGAGCACCCATCGGTGGTTTTTGAGCCAACATAGGATTTAACATTCTGAACATCCAGGTATGGGCTTGAAGATTGGTTTCCGTCCAGCCTGGATGGGATGCGGTGGAAGTCGCGTCAACACCGGCGGCTTCAAAACGCCTTTGTAACTCATAGGTGAAGAGCAGGTTTGCCAGTTTGCTCTGTCCATAAGCTCCTGACTTGCTGTAACTTTGCTCAGCGTTTAAATTATCAAAGTCGATTTCACCCATTTTATGTGCCATACTGCTCACAGAGACAACTCGAGATTTGGGGGTGCTTGTGATGAGACCAAGCAAAAGACCAGTGAGGGAAAATTGGCCCAAGTGATTAACGCCGAACTGCACTTCAAATCCGTCGGTTGTCTTCTCGAAGGGGGGCATCATAATCCCAGCGTTGTTGATGAGAATGTCTAAACGCTCAAAACGATTGTTGATTTCGTTCGCAAAACGCCGTACCGAAGCCAGGTCACCGAGATCAAGCAGAATCAACTCTACTTTGGCATTGGAATTCTCAGCTTGAATTTGCGTCAGGGCTGTCTCGCCTTTGCTCTGATTGCGGCAAGCCATAACCACTGTCGCTCCTTTGCGAGCCAATTCTCGTGCCATTTCATACCCGATGCCGCTGTTGGCTCCAGTCACAATGGCGACTTTGCTGCTTTGATCAGGCATATCTGCGGCTGTCCATTTTTTTATCATTTTTTCTCCTTAGTATTCATTTATATCAATATCAAATTGAACGTTCATTCTGATTGGGGCAAAAAAATATCAGATAGTAATCGCCTTCCAACAAGCAATTGCTGCTGCTTGCATAAGATCATCGTCCATTTCTACAAAACCAGCAAGATGTCGTTTTACCAAAGCTATGGCAGGAGCAAAACTCAGATCAAATAGCACCAAAGGTGGGAGCGATGTAAAAACTTCCTCTTCCACGCCTTGCTGAAAAAGTTGAAAGAAAGATGCGGTGACTTGGATAACATCTTCGTCCATTTCGTGATTTCTAAAAGGTGAGTTTTCAAATTGCTCCAGAAATACGCCTCGAGCTGGGTAGTTCAGACTATAGTTTACAAGGTTGTGCCAAATGCTAAGGAATCGCTCTTTAAGCGGTAAATCCTCTGAATAATCTACCAACATAGCCCGAAGAAATTCGAGTTTTATCTCTTTATATAACTCATTGATCAACGCTTCTTTGTTTGCAAAATAATGATAGATAATCCCCGCACTCACGCCCGATGCCTTTGCTATTAACGACATCGGTGTATTATGAAACCCTCGTTCAGAGATGAGGGTTAGGGTGGCTTCCAGGATGGCGGTGCGTTTATCTGTCATTTTCTCTCTTTATACACAACTGAATGAACGTTCAATTTAGTGTATCTCGTTCGAGGAGATTTGTCAATCTGTTCATGCTGAGATAATGTTGATCAGCGGCAAGCAAGCCTAAAACACGTACACCCTCGTATCATATCCAAGAAAAAAGGAGTGAGCAGAACAAAAGATGGGGGAGATGAGTTTTGTCGAATAAGTTCATTAAGCCAGTTGCTAAGAAAATAATCTCTTAATGGGTAAAATGAGATGCGATTTCCTTAATTTTTCTTCAATTTTGAAGCAGACAATAAAACAAATGTGCTATAATTATCTTTCGCAAATTCATTTTTAACAAAGGTTTTTATATGGCCCAAAACATAATCCGCGTTGTAGGCGCACGCGTTCATAACTTAAAAAATATCACCGTTGAAATTCCCCGCGATAAATTTGTCGTGATTACGGGACTCTCCGGCTCTGGCAAATCATCTCTTGCGTTTGATACGATTTTTGCCGAGGGGCAAAGACGTTATGTCGAGTCGCTTTCAGCGTATGCGCGGCAATTTATCGGGCAGATGGATAAGCCGGATGTCGAGTATATCGAAGGGCTATCACCCGCTGTCTCGATTGACCAGAAGTCTACATCTCACAATCCCCGCTCAACGGTCGGGACGGTGACGGAGATTTACGATTATTTGCGTTTGCTTTATGCCCGCGTTGGAATCCCCCACTGCCCCACTTGCGGGCGGGAAGTGGTCAAGCAATCAGCCCAAGAGATTGTAGATAAGGTCGAGGCTCTCCCCGATGGAAGTCGAATTTTGCTGCTCGCGCCTTTGGTGCGTGCCAGAAAGGGGACTTATCAAGCCGTTTTCGAGGAGATTCGCAAAGCCGGTTTTGCCCGCGTCCGTGTAGATGGCGATGTGCACTCCTTAGATGAAGAATTTGACCTTGATAGATATAAAATCCATACCATTGAAGCGGTGGTGGATCGTTTGGTTATTCGCCATGAAGATGGGGAAGAAGAAGCGAATGCTGCGCGCTCGAGAGTGACGGATTCAATTGAAACAGCACTAAAATTTGGCGATGGCTATCTAACCGTTGCGCTCACACCACATGAGGGAGTAGGGCAAGACATCCATTATTCAGAGCATTTAGCCTGCCCCGAACATGGCACGAGCATCTCTGAGATTGCGCCACGAACATTTTCGTTCAACACCCCGCACGGGGCTTGCCCAACTTGTGAGGGATTGGGGAATAAACTCGAAATTGACCCTGATTTGCTCATCACGAATAAAGAGCTTTCGCTCAATAATGGTGCAATTGGCTCCTCTGAGTGGAGCGGGCCTCGCGACGAGGGTGGCTATTATTGGCAAACACTTAAAGCCGCGGCACAACATTATAAAATTGATCTCGATAAACCCGTGGCAGAATTAACAGAGGCAGCCTTAGATATTATTCTCTACGGAAGTAAAGGGGAGGAGTTTGAAATTATTTATCAGAGTGCCAGTAGCGGGAATGAGCATGTTTTCAATCGCTCTTTTGAGGGCGTGATTCGGAATTTGGAACGCAGATATAGAGAAACCAGCTCCGAATATATGCGAAAACGGATTGATGAATTTATGTCGAACCGCCCCTGCCCAGAGTGCAATGGTCAACGTTTGCGCGCAGAAGCAATTGCAGTCACGATTGGCGATAAAAATATCATCGAGATTACCAATTTACCCGTTTTAGATACTCTCAAATGGGCAGAGGGGCTAAACGATACCCTCAATGAGAGAGATAAAATCATCGCCGAAAGAATAATGAAAGAGATTGAGGCGCGGTTGGGATTTTTGGTCAATGTTGGGCTGGATTATTTAACAATCAACCGTTCGGCGGGATCGCTTTCGGGCGGAGAAGCGCAACGGATTCGGTTGGCTACACAAGTTGGATCACGCTTGGTGGGTGTGCTTTATGTTTTGGATGAACCCTCCATTGGCTTGCACCCCCGTGATAATATGCGTTTGCTGAAAACGCTCGAAGGTTTGCGAGATTTGGGGAATACCGTGCTGGTTGTAGAGCATGACGATGAAACCATCATGACCGCCGATTGGATTCTCGATTTAGGTCCCCGCGCGGGTGAACATGGCGGTGAAGTGGTCGCAGAAGGCACGCCAGCGGATATTTTGGCGCATCCCACGTCGCTCACCGGCGCATATCTGTCCAAGCGGAAGCAAGTTCCGGTCCCGAGCGAAAGACGCACTGGGAACGGTAAAAAGATCACGGTCATCGGTGCTCGGGCAAACAATCTGAAGAATATCGATGTCCCCATCCCACTAGGAAAACTGGTTTGTATTACGGGCGTTTCGGGGTCGGGAAAATCCACGCTGATGGGTGATATCCTGTACCAATCTTTGGCGAGAACACTCAACAGGGCGCGCACAATCCCCGCCGAACATGAGCGCATCGAGGGGGTGGAGCATCTCGATAAAATTATCAATATCAATCAACGCCCCATTGGACGCACACCGCGCTCGAACCCCGCCACGTATACGGGGCTTTTTGATGAAATTCGTAAACTTTTTACACAGTTGCCAGAGAGCAAGGTGCGGGGTTATAAGCCAGGCAGATTTTCATTTAACGTGCATGGCGGCAGGTGTGAGGCGTGTAAGGGGCAGGGGCAATTGCGCATCGAGATGCAATTTTTGCCCGATGTTTATGTGCCTTGCGATGTGTGTAAGGGCTCGCGTTTCAATAGAGAGACTTTGCAGGTCAAGTTCAAAGAGCATAGCATCGCCGATGTGCTAGAGATGCCCATAGAGCGTGCCGCTGAGGTCTTTGCCGCTTTCCCCAAAATGATCAAGAAATTGCAGGTTTTGCAAGAGGTCGGGCTGGGCTATATTCGGGTTGGGCAATCTGCGCCCACGCTCTCGGGCGGCGAAGCGCAGCGCGTGAAGCTGGCAAAAGAACTCTCCAAACGCTCCACCGGACGCACGCTCTATGTGCTCGATGAGCCATCGGTGGGCTTGCACGCGGCAGATGTGCATAAACTAATCGAAGTTCTGCAACGCCTCGTGGATGGCGGCAATACCGTCCTGATCATCGAGCACAACGCCGATATTATTAAGACCGCAGATTGGATTATAGATCTTGGTCCAGATGGCGGGCATCGCGGCGGGGAGTTGGTAGCGATGGGCACACCCGAGGAGATTTGCAAGGTGGAGGGGTCGTATACAGGGGATTTCTTGAAGTCGTACTTAAATAATTAGGATTCACCTCAAAGAGCACGGAGAACACAAAGGTTTTTCTCTTTTTTGAGAGCATCTCTGTGAACTCTGTGCTCTCCGTGGTTAGGGGTTTTCTTTTATGCAAAACTCTTACAGAATCTCGCTCTTTAACGAGTACAATAGGCTTTGTGTAAAAAAAAAACTCAAGCAGGAGTGCATCGCACTTCTTATAAAAAAATAAGGAAAACCCCTATGCCCCAACAACAGATAGCCTGTCCCCAATGTAGACAACCGATTCTCGCAAATATCGAATTACTCTTTGATATAACCTCTGACCCCGGCGCAAAGCAGCGTCTGCTGGGCGGTGCAGCAAATGTTGCGCTCTGCCAATCTTGTGGCTTTCAGGGCCAAGTCCCCACCCCGGTCATTTATCATGACAACGAAAAAGATTTGTTGCTAACATTTTTCCCGCCCGAGTTGGCGATTCCCGTCAATGAACAGGAGCAGATCGCGGGTCCACAAATCAAGAAGCTGACAGACAAACTCCCCGCCGAAAAACGAAAAGGCTATTTGCTCAACCCCCAAACTTTTTTCACCTATGAGAGTATGCTTGAGCGCATCCTGGGCGAAGATGGCATCACGCCAGAGATGATCAAGGCGCAAAAAGACAGGATTGGGATCGTCGAGAAGCTACTCACTGCGAAAGATGATGAAGCGCGAAAAGCGATAATTAAAGAAAATCAAAGTCTTTTCGATGAGCAATTTTTCGGGCTTTTCGGACAACTTGGGCAAGCCGCGACGGCGCAAGGTCAAAGCGAAACAGCCGAGCAGATGAAGGCGATAGAGCAACTCTTGCTGGATGAAACGGAATATGGCCAGCAAATCCAGTCTTCGATGAAAGAGATGGAAGCCGCGGCTGCGTCCTTGCAGGAATTGGGTGAGGGTCTAACCCGTGAAAAGCTCCTCGACCTGATCATTGATGCACCAAATGAAGAGCGTGAGCAGGCTTTTGTTAGCATGGCACGTCAGGGCTTGGATTATGAGTTCTTCCAGTTATTAACAAACCGTGCTGAGGCTGAAGCCGATGCTGAAAAACGAGGGCAACTTGAGGCCATGCGCGAGCGCGTCCTGACAACGATCAACGAGATGGATAGGCAGATGGAAGCACGCATGCAGCAGGCGCAAGGATTCCTTAATTCCCTCCTCGAGCAGGAAGATATTGGCGCAGCCACTCAGGCAAATTTGCAGAATTTCAATCAAGGTGTTGTGCAGGCTTTGGAAGCGATGCTCCACAAGGCGACCGAAGAAAAGGATGAGGCTTTATTGGCAAAGTTACAGCAAGTTGTTGCTGTTTTGCAGCAAGCAAGTGGTCCTTTGCCCGAATACGAATTTATTGAAGAATTGCTTGCCGCTGAAGGTGAAGAAGCTTTGGAGAAAGTAATTACAGAAAACGAAGATAAAATTACCGAAGATTTGCTCAAGACCCTAGGCGGTGTTGTTGCACAACAACAAGGGCAAGAAGAAAAACTCTCACCGCAAGATAAAGAAATGTTTGCGAAGATGGAGCAAGTTTACGGTGCGGTATTGAAGTATAGTATGAAGAAGAATATGGGGTAGGGGCAGTATTCAGTAAAAAATGGTCAGTAAATAGTAAAAAAACCGGCGAGAGAAACTCTCGCCGGTTTTTTTTTGAAAATTTCAGAAGTTACTATCTCCTCCCCTAAATTCTGTTTTCTGAATTTGGGGGAGGCTGGGTGGGGGCGTTTTTTCTTTCACTCAATAGGATTATCCAGCCTAATACCATGTCCGCGCACGGTGACGATATATTGATGGCCAGGATCATAGCCTGATAACTTATCACGCAGACGACGAATGAGGGCATCGAGGGCTTGGTCTGAAACGCCAAGGGCTTCATCTTCCCCCCAAACAGCGTCAACCAAATCTGGGCGGGAGACGACATCGCCTTGCTGCTCGTAGAGCCTCCACAGCAAACGGAATTGTTGCGCTGAAAGAGGTGGTGTCACTTGCTGCTGATCTACGAGAACACGGCGGGAGCGTAAGTCGATCATCAAACGACCAATGCGGGTATTATTTTCTGTCAGAGGCATGGTCGCATCTGAGACGAGGAACATGAAGTTCTGCGTTACCGCGATCTGCACAAGATCACCATCTTGCAAAAGCAAAGGGGCTGTCACGGCTTCGCCATTACAGAAGGTTCCGTTTTTGCTGTCCATATCTTCCAGCAAGACTCCATCAGAAGTGGGTGTAAGCCGAGCGTGGTAGCGGGATATCTTTCGGTCGGGGATAGTCAGATCACAGGTGGAATCACGCCCAATAACAAGCGTGTGATCCAACGTCCAACGCTCCCCTTTAAGGGGACCTTCTTGTGCTATGAGTATGGGAAAATCGTCAAAATTGCTATCCATAAGTTCAATAATTGTTTTTTCTAGTGCGAAGAAAAACTTTCCCTCGCTATTCATGGAAAAGACCTTTATAATATAGCAGAAAAAGAAAATTTGTGTAAGATTTCACGCTGAAACTTAGTACTTACACACCAATTTATTTACCAGATTGGAATTTGCATGGCTCTCCCACTTAAAAAGAGGGAAGTTTTGCGTGGTCGTTATAAGATTCGAGAGCAAATTGGTCAAGGCGGCATAGGCAGTGTCTATCTCGCTGAAGACCTACGGCTCGAAGGACGTCTTTGCGCCGTCAAAGAAGTTGAACACGATCGCACACTCCCTGCCAAAATGTTTGAAGAAGCCCGCGAGCAATTTATGCGCGAGGCAACTGTTTTGGCGCGCCTGGATCACCCCAACCTGCCAAAAGTTTCTGATTTCTTCTCACGAGAGAATCGAGATTACCTTGTCATGGATTATGTCCCCGGCGAAGATTTGCGTACACTAATGCTTGATGCACGTCGCAAAAAAACCTTCCTGCGCGCAGATGTGGTGCTAGGTTGGGCAAATCAAATTGCGAATGCGCTCACGTATCTGCATAGTCAAGACCCTCCTATCATCCATCGCGATATTAAACCCAGCAATCTAAAACTCACGCCATCTGGTCTGGTTAAACTGGTCGATTTTGGGCTGGTCAAAATTCTTGTTCCCGATGAGATGACTATCACCGTTATTCAAGGTCAGGGGACAATTTTATATACGCCTTTGGAGCAATATGGAAGCGACGGCGCGCATACCGATCCCCGAAGCGATGTCTACTCTCTAGGTGCAACCTTATACCACCTAATGACAAATACGCCCCCCACCGACGCCCGGAAACGCTTCTTGAACCCAGAAAGCTTGCTACCACCTAGAGAGATCAATTCGGCGATCAGCAGACGTACGCAACGCGGCTTAAAATGGGCCATGTCTCTGCATCCTGACGAACGCCCTGATTCTGCCGAAGATTTTCGCCTATTCCTTTTGGGACAAAAAGAGATTGTCACCAGCCCTCTCCCCCAATTGCATCAACAAAAAACAGTACCTTCGCTGCGCGATATTCTCACGCAACCTGCCGAACAAACACTCGTTTGGCTCGTTGTTGGGATGACGGTTCTTAGCTTCTTATTGACCACTTTGGAGGGTTAGAAGTAATCTAAAGAATAACTTTTATTAAAAACGCGTCATTTTCGTCTGCCTTGAAATTTACTTGATCCAGGAATTATCCCCGATATTTATACTGGATGGCGCTCCGCGCTCGCCACACCCCTCGACTTGAGCTTGCGTGCCGATTAACGAATGCGTCAACACCGAAACGTGGATACGCGTCCCCGCCTCAACGATGCTGTCGTCAATCTGACTATCACTGATCTCACAATCTGCACCGATAGAGACATGGGGGCCAATCTTCGAGTTGCTGATTTTAGCAGAAGGGTGAATAGCAACGGGCGCAACAATCTCAACACCTTCTATTGGAGTTGTAGCAGGGCTCAATATCTCTAGCATGGCAGCGTTTGTTTCCAGCGTTGCGTCAATTGTGCCAGTATCCAGCCAATAATCACCTATTTTTTCCACTCGACCTTTTATGCCCTTTTCAAACATGATATTGATCGCATCGACAAGAAAAAATTCATTTTTCAGGATTACTTTTCGTTCAAATTGCTCTTCGATAGCAGAGACTAAATCTGTGCCTTCTTTGAAATAATAGCAACCAACCAAGGCAAGATTATTCTCTATGCTATCTGGCTTCTCTACCAAATGAGATGTCTTCCCTTCGGCATCTGCGACTGCGACACCAAAACGACGGGGGTCAGGGACAGCTTTCACCCACGCGACCAATTCACTCTTTTCTTTGTCTAGGAAGCTGAAATCTGTTTCAATGAGCGTATCTGAAAAGATCATCATCATCGGACCTTCGAGATGTTCTTTGGTCAGATAAATAGCGTGCGATTGTCCTTTCATTTCGGTCTGGACAACATAATGTGCGGTGATGTCAGGATAATTCTCTGCAATATATGCAGGGATTTGAATCTCTCCCAAATGGGGACCAACGATGAAGACATACTCCACAGCAAAGCTATCGGGGAGGGTATCGAATGTGTCCATTAAGTGATCAAGGGAGGCTTTCCCCGCCACACTAACAAGGGGTTTTGGTTTTGACCAGGTATGAGGGCGCATCCGCGTTCCCCATCCAGCCATGGGGATGACGATTTTTAGGGTTTGGGTCATGTGTTGCTCCTATTTATAGGAGACCTGACAGGTTTTCAAAACCTGTCAGGTCTTATTTATAAAGTTTTCTTCACAGGGATTCCCTCCCGCCTCGGATACTGCTTGGGGGTTGTGCTGACTTTATCTGCCAGTACAAGATAACGCTCTTCGACCACACTGGGTAATGTGATAGGAATCGCTTGCCTTAAATGCCCGCCCAAGAGTTTTAATGCGTTCTCTGCGTCTTGGGTTTCTGCGAGACCACGCTCGCCTTTTTGGGCGAGCATCGTTCCGCCAACTTTGACAAGCGGGAGAAGATATTCGCTCAGAACGGGCAATTTTGCAACAGCGCGGGCGATAGCCCAATCGTAGTTTTCGCGGTGTTTGGGGTGTTGACCGAGGGTTTCGGCGCGGGCTTGGATGACGTTTACATTATCGAGTTTCAGGGTTTCAACGATGTGTTGGCAGAATTTAACTTTTTTCGCTACCGAATCGACCAAGGTCAGTTTTAAACGGGGATAAATTATTTTCAGGGGGATGCCCGGGAAACCGGCACCACACCCAATATCCACGAGCGTTTTCGGCGGCTCATCCCCCCAAGCCAGCGCACAGGAAAAGGAATCGAGAAAATGTTTCATGCGAATCCCTTCTACATCCCGTATGGCGGTTAGGCTAAATTTTTCATTCCAAATCAGAAGTTCAGCTTCATAGGTGGAGAGTGCGGCTAATTGATTTTCACTAAGGCGAATGTCGAAAAGTTCGTGCGCGTGTTGGGCAAGTTTTTGCATGGGGGGATTATAACAAAAAAACCCTTCCCCCGTTTTGGGGGAAGGGTTGGAGTGGGCAGATTACTCTACTTTTTCTTTTGCCACTTTCTTCGCTCGGCGTTTACGCACGATGGCGCGGATGCCGAGAAATACCAGATAGAAGGGCAGGAAGAGCGTGATCAGGACGGGCAGAATAAAGATGATGAAATTGATCAGGAAGCGTACGAAGCCTTGCAAATAATCAATCAGGTTTTGCACGGCGCTGCTAGCGGTTTCGCCCAGCTTCCAGCCACCAATTTCGATCGGTTTGGATTTTTCGGTGGCGATAACGTTTACGCTTATTGAAGACATGGCAGCGGAGCGTTCATAATAATTGATCTGACCTGTAAGGACTTCAATATCGCTTTGGATGATCTGGAGTTGGGAATAAACCGCGAGTGTTTCTTCCGTGGTTGTGGCTTGCGCCATGATCTCAAGCATCTTCTCTTCTGCAGCTTTTTTCGCTTTTAACCGTGATTGAAGATCGACGTATTTATCGGTTACATCCTCGCCTGATACATTTTCTGAGTTCACTTCTTCTGCATTTTCTTTGATTTGCTCAAGTGCAGCATCCATTTTTTCAGAGGGAACACGGATGGTGATATTCCCTTCGGGGACTCGTGCACCGCTATCGGCATAACTCTGATAAGTGTTTGATGAAACAACATGCCCGCCCATCGAATCGGCTAAAGCAGAAATCGCGGCGATCTTCTTTTCGGGGTCGTCAACGGTGATGCTCAAATCGGCGTTTTTGATAACAAGGCGTTCTTGCTGCGCTGCTTCAACCGATGAGCCAGTTGTGCTGCGCGCTGCAGAATCATCCATTGATTCTACTTCGACCATTTCCATGGCAGGCGCAGCGGCAAAACTTTCTTCCATTGCATAGTCGGCAGAGGTGGCAGCTCCGGCACAGCCTGTGAGCAGGATAAGTACGGCGAATATGGTAATTAGATAGCGTTTCATGATTTTCTCCTTTTTTGCTAAGACATCAGACTTAAGACTTTAGCCTCAAGTTTGCGTTGAGTATTTCTATACAGACGTAAGTTTTAGAAAAAAAGTTCCCGGTGGGCAACCGCAACGCGGAGCGTTGCGACTAAGAAATCTTCTTGCCAATTCGCCCTACCAGCCTTCTCCTAACCTCAATGCATGTCTTTCTGGTAAACGCGCTTCTCGAATGCGTGCCTGAACTGATTCAATATCATATTCAACGCGTTGCGGCTCCCATGTTAATGCCTCGGTATCAAAAATGGCATAAGCCGCGCGTGGGTCACGATCGCGGGGTTGCCCAACAGAGCCAGGGTTGAGAATCGCGCGTTGATTTAACTGAAGAGGCATCCCTATGCGCGGAATATCTAAGACAACACGATCCTGTTCGGCGTCTATTGAGAAAATACTCGGGACGTGGGTGTGACCAACAAAACAATAATCTGTCTCAAATTCTAAAAAGTTCAGCCGCGCTGAAAGTGTATTTAAAATATATTCCCAAACGGGGTCGCGCGGACTGCCGTGAACAAGAGTTACTTTTTCAGTGATCTCTATCTGATGTGGAAGGGAATGTAAGAAATCCAAGCTGCTTGCTGAAAGCACGCGCTGTTGCCAGAGCAGCGAGCGGCGCGCATCACCATTAAACGATTCGCTGGGCATATCTCCCATCGCAGCAATATCATGGTTGCCTGGTACACAGACCAAATTTGGCTGCTCACTCAACAACTCCACACAGGCGTTCGGGTCAGGTCCGTAGCCAACCACATCGCCCAAACACCAAACCGCATCAAAACCATCTGCGTCTTTAAGCACACTTTCAAATGCAGGATAATTTGCATGAATATCAGAGACAACCAAAACGCGCATTTATTTCTCCAAAGTTTTTATTAGTGTATCTATTCGCTCTAAGATAATTTCAGCCACATCGAACTTAGTTCGTAGCGAGAGTTTTTCTTGCTTTCCATCGGGGTATAGCAACGTAACGCGATTATTCTCCACGTCAAAACCGGCATCTGTGGTAGATATATCATTCGCAACGATCATATCCAATTTTTTAGATGAAAGTTTCTCAGATGCGTTCGCAAGAAGATCGCGACTTTCGGCTGCAAATCCTACCACAACGCGCGGGCGTTTCGCACGTGAATTTAGGTTTGCTACCGTTTTCAAAACATCGGGGGCAGCCTCAAGCGTGATCTGTGGAATCCCATCCCGTTTTTTGAGTTTTTTCAATGCGGTTTCTGCGGGTCTAAAATCAGCAATTGCCGCCGCCATAATGAGCGCATCTGCGCCAGCTGATTCGGTGAGAACGGCATCTAGCATCTCTTCGGCAGTCTGTGCGAGAATGAGATTTGCACCGATCGGTGGGGTGAGTGCAGTTGGTGCAGAGATGAGTGTCACATCCGCGCCCATATCTATTCCAGCTTGAGCAAGAGCGTAGCCCTGCTTCCCTGAAGAACGATTGCTAATAAAGCGGACGGGGTCAATTGGCTCCTGCGTCCCCCCGGCGGTGATAACGATCTTTTTGCCAGCGAGTTTAGCGCGCAGCCCTAAAACACCTCGGGTATGACCGGTGATTTCATCAGGTTCAAGCATTCGTCCATACCCGCTCAAACCGGATGCCATTCTCCCCGCGGCGGGACCTGCAAAGTGAACGCTGCGCTCCTTCAAAATACGCACATTCTCTTGTGTGGCAGGGTGTTCGTACATGCCCACATCCATTGCGGGGGCAATCAAAATTGGGCATTGTGCCGCTAATGCAGTAATGCTCAGAAGATCATTCGCTTGCCCTTGCGCGAGCTTGGTGATGGTATTTGCGGTGCAAGGTGCAATCAGGAGCAAATCAGCCGCGTGCCCAAGCCCAACATGCAGAATATGTGATTCGCCGCCCCAAAGTTCGGAATCGGTATATGCTTTTCGTCCCGTTAACGATTGAAAAGTTAGGGGTGAAATAAAACGCTCGGCGGCACGCGTCAAGATCAGGTCCACGTGCGCGCCGGCTTGCGTCATCCTAGAAGCTAATTCTGCCGCTTTATAGGCCGCGATGGAGCCCGTTACACCGAGCAGGATATGTTTACCGTCTAATATGGACATAGGCTGATTATATATCAGGTTTTAGAATCTTGGCATCTCTTGGCAACTTGCTCCCCCTTTTTCTCTTAATCCAATAATTCTATTTCATCTACCATCGTCTCAAAATCATCCAAGACCTGGTCTTTGAAATCTACTGTGCTGGTAAAAGTAATGATCAACGAACGATTTTTGACCATGAAGATAGCTTGTTTTTGATAGACGCGAATGGTTTGGCCTGCGTCTGTTGTCGTATCCCATTCTGAAACGATGCACCCAAAATGGATGCCCGAAGAAGTTTCAGCGATTTCCGATTCTGTTACGACCAAGCCAGGGATTGCATCAGGAAGTTCAAGCACGCTTTGCGCAAAGGCCTCTTCCAAAGATGCCTCTGTTTCCAGGCTGAGTACAAAATTGATATTGGTTACATGGCCATTGTTAAAATGTCCTTCTTTTATATCCAATATAAAAATGCGAAAGATACTTGGGTCGAGACTTTGCATGGCTTCGAGAGAACTACGGATTTCAGGTGTGGATGCTTCTGGCATTGTCCACGCCGCGGAATATTCTGCTTCTCCGGGACGGAGTGCCAGCCATTCAGCAGGGATATTGGCTGAGTACGCGCCTGTATAATCGAGATAGGTTATTGAGCCATCATCATCTTCTTGCAGGTCACTCCCTGTTTCGGGATAATCAACTTCGGTGGGCGTACTGGTTGGCGGAATCTCTGTTGCGGTGGGCGATGGAGTCGGCGTTTCGGTCGGTATAGGTGTTAGGGTATTTGTGGGGATTGCTGCTAGAGTTTGGGCTACTTTCTCTGCTGCTGCATTCGCAATCATAGTTTCAAGAGCCATCGGATCAATCGTTGGGGCAGGTTCAGATTCAGGCGCGGTTTCTAAAAAGGGAAGTGAAGGGATTGCGCAAGCTATTGAAAGAAATAAAACCCCGAATAATAGCGGAAGTAGCCATCTTTTTCTTTGAGCCATCATAAATCCTTCTATATACAGCTTAATCCCGTACGGCATTAGGCACGTCGTGGTTTTCCAGTAGCGCAATTTTGTTCTTTAAAGCAATGTGAACATGCGGCGGAACCATGCTGGAGACATCACCATCCAACATGGCAATTTCTTTAACGGTCGAGGATGAAATAAAAGTATGTTCTTCGTGGGTGATGAGGGCGATACTTTCAATATCTTTTACAAGACGATGATTTGCCAATGCCATTCGAAATTCAAATTCAAAATCAGAGAAGACGCGCAAGCCACGCACGATAACTTGAGCATCTTCGTCGCGACAGGCATCCACTGTCAACTTGCTATAACCCGTTACACGGATTTTCGGGATGCCGGCAAAAGCCTCCTCGGCGAGGGCAAGGCGTTCTTCAGGGGAAAAAAGCAGGGATTTAAGCGGACGATCGTAAACGGCAACAATTAACTCGTCAAAGAGACGTACCGCTCGTTTGGCGATATCTACATGCCCGTAGTGAATTGGATCAAAAGTGCCAGGAAAAAATGCGCGTACCATTAGCTCATATCTCCTTTGGTGTCGCCCCAGAAATGATCCAGTGCTTCGCCAAGTAATTTATGTTCTTCTTTTTCGAGATTTGCATCTTGAGCAAAGATGACTTGGGCGCGTTTACGGGCTTTTTCGATCAGGTCAATATCGGTCAGGCTGGCCATACGAAGACCTGTGCCGTAACCAGATTGGCGCGTGCCCAAAAAATCGCCAGGACCACGTTGTTGCAAATCTTTTTCAGCAAGCACAAAACCATCATTGCTCTCTGCCATCGCAAGGAGACGCTCATTTTCGGTGTCGTCATTATCAGTGGGAATGAGCAGACAATAAGATTTATCCAAACCGCGCCCAACACGTCCGCGTAGCTGGTGAAGTTGTGCCAAGCCGAAACGGTCTGCACCTTCGATGAGCATAACGGTGGCATTCGGGACATCTACACCGACTTCGACAACGGTGGTCGCGACGAGAATATCATATTCTTTGGCGCGGAATTTTTCCATCACTTCATCTTTTTCGGCGGGTTTCATGCGCCCGTGCAAAAGACCAACATTGAGTTTGTGGAAAACTTCGGCTTGCAGAGATTCGTGTTCTTTGACAGCAGCGCGGGCTTCAATTTTTTCGCTCTCTTCAACGAGCGGATAAATGATAAAAGCTTGTTTCCCATCTAAAACCTGGGCGCGGATCATTGTATAAGCTCTTTCGCGTTCGCGCGGTCTGAGAACATGGGTTTCAATTGGTTTTCGTCCGCTTGGGAGTTCGTCCATGACCGAGATATCAAGATCGCCATGCACAGTCAATGCCAGAGAGCGCGGAATTGGGGTCGCGGTCATCACCATCAGGTGCAGGTTTTCACCCTTTTCACGCAGCGCAGAGCGTTGGTCTACGCCAAAACGATGTTGTTCATCTACGATAGCGAGTTGTAAATCGGCAAATTCTACAGGTCCTTGAATAAGAGCATGTGTGCCAACAATGACCTTGACACTGCCATCAAGCAAACCTTCGCGAATTTCTTGTTTTCTGATCGCGGGGGTATCGCCAACCAATAATCGAATTTCACTCTCTTGTAGCGCATCTTCACCAACGATCAGCATTTCGCTTAAGCTGCGATAATGTTGCTCGGCGAGGATACTCGTGGGCGCCATGATCGCAGATTGCGCGCCTGCATGCGCAATAATTTCAATTGCCATTGCCGCGACCACTGTTTTACCAGAGCCAACATCGCCTTGAAGTAAACGGTTCATTGGTCTGCCTGAGCCGAAGTCCATGACGATATCTGAAACAGCTTTTTCTTGTACACTCGTTAGAGTAAAGGGTAGTGCGTCTTTGCGAGTTTGTAACCATTCTTCAGGCACATCGAAAATGCGCCCCATTATAGATTGCCAATCTTGCTTTTGGCGTAAAACGCCCATTTGCAAGAAGAAAATCTCATCAAAAGCCAAACGCTCACGCGCCAACTTCAAATGAGCCTGTGTTTTCGGAAAGTGGACATTTAAGAGTGCGGTATCTAATCTCGGCAGTTTTGCAGTCAAGCGCACACTCTCTGGCAGGTGATCGGTTATCTTGGGAGCCCAATGTGAAATGACCTGGTTCATTTGTTTACGAAGCCATTTTTGGGTGATTTTTTTCGTCAGTGCATAAATTGGCACAATTCGGTTCGTATGCAAATTCTCTGTATCTACCAACTCCCATTCTGGGCTTTTCATCACCAGCCGCCCCAGATATTGATCAATTTTTCCTGAAACAGAAATCCCCATTCCTTGCCTAAAACGATTGGTCAGCCAGGGTTGGTTGAACCAGGTTAGGCGGAGTGCGCCGGTTCCATCGCCGATGATCACGTCCGTAATATGTGATTTTCCACCCCGAATCGGTCGCCCTGTTGCACTCTGCACAGAGCCGATCACGGTCACTTGCTCGCCATACCAAAGCGATTTAATCGGCTTTAGCTCGCTATAATCATCATAACGACGCGGGAAGTTGTAGAGCATATCGCGCAGCGTGAAGAGACCCAGATTTTCAAGTGTTGTCGCGTTGCGAGGCCCGACTCCTTGGAGGACGGTCAGCACAGCATTTAATGCGATGGGTGTTTCACTGGTGGATGCTCCGGGAACGGATTCGGAGCGGGGACGCGCGGGACGATGAACAGGCTCTCGTTGTTGATCAGATTCCTGCTGAGGAGCGGATTCCTCTTGAGGGGCAGATTCTTCTTGAGAATCCGATTCTTCCTGAGGAGGAATCTCCTGTTGAGGTGTAGATTCGCTTTCTTCAAAGGGAGCAACTTCAGGCTGCGCGGGGAGCGGTTTCTCATCCCCCAACTCCGGGAATTCTCTTTTGAGTCTATTGCCAATCCCAAAGAGGGTTACTCTTCTCGATTCTGAGCTAAGGCCTTCGTAATCACGCAAACGCCCTGTTACTGCCTGGATGATTTCTTCAGCAATCCCATCGTTGCGCGCTTCAGATTCCCAAGTCTCGAGCATACTTGCAAGACCACCAATGATGGCTTTGTTGTCGTAACCGTTTTTCGCTTCTAAGCGGACATATTTTTGTAGTTTTTCAATTGAAGGGTACATAGGGTGTATTTTATCATGGGGTTGGTTCTAGTAGGGGTGGGTCTGAGACCCGCCCTTACTAATTTCTCACCAATGTAAACCCAACACCCTTGGGACCCAAATGTGCGCCAATAACGGGGGTGATGTTGACGATGAGAGGCTCTCTTTCCAGATTTGGCGCAAAGTCTGTGAGAAATTGATGCGCACGTTTTTCGGCATTGGTATGCAAGATGGCGAGTCTTTTGAGCGTTCCCGCTTCTTCTAAGATCTCCATTAGGCGGATATTTGCCAGTTTGGTCGTGCGGACTGCGCCAAGGTTCTCAACTTTTCCTCTTGCTAACCCGATCATTGGTTTGAGATTAAGTAATCTGGCAACACGTGCTTTTGTCCACGAGACACGCCCGCTGCGGCGCAGATATTCGAGGGTATCGAGGGCGGCAGAGAGCTTGATCCGCTCTTGGATTGTAGAAAGCATTTCCGTGATTTTTTCAACGCTCCTCCCTTTTTTGATCGCTTCTGCTGCTTCAAGGACTTGAAAGCCAATCCCGAGGCTGAGTTGCCCGCTATCTACAAGATGAATTCTTTCGCCAAAAGATTTGGCTGCAACACGTGCTGCATTGAAAATCCCGCTAAGTTGTGATGCGGCGTGAATGGAAAAGATTTTTTCTGCGCCTGCGCTGAGTAACTTTTCGTAGCGTTCCATAAACTCCCCAGCGGAGGGTGCTGCTGTGGTTGCGGGGCTTTTGAAGGAAGGCATCCGTGCGTAGAATTCCTCGCGGGTAATGTCTATGCCATCGACATAGCTTTTCCCGTCAATCACGATAATGGCAGGGACAACTTCTATTTGGTGTTTTTTCAGCAAATCAGCGGGGATGTCGGCGATGCTGTCGGTGAGAAGTCCTATTTTCATATTCTATATACCTTTAAGTAATTACGAATGATGCAAAATGGAGAATCTGCAATGCAGAGCGTTGCTCTTAGAGAAAAAGCCTATTCGTTAAATTCGCACCACTTGTGATAAAAAACTCCCGCGCCATCAAAAGAAGTCGCGGGAGCATTTTCTAACTATTTTTACTAACCACATGACACTTTCTAGGCAAATGTTGGTTTACCCTGAAGGGTATAGTAATCGATACGGCGAAAAGCACCGCCTACTCAACCAATGGACGTTCTTTTTAGCAAACTGTCATATCGCTAGTATTCTTATGCATTACGCACTTTTTCTACTCAATAGAAATAATTAATTGGTAATGTGGTTGACCACCATCAAGCATTTCAACTTCGTGATCTGGATATTTATCTTGAATTAAATCGCCAACGCGATTGGCTTCTGCGCGTGGATAATCGCCGCCCATATAGAGGGTGATGAGTTCGTAGTCATCCATGTCGGCTTTTTCAAGCAGACTCAAACAGGCTTCGTCAACGGATGATGCAGCTAGGACCAACTTCCCATCCAGCAAGGCAATCACTTGACCGGTCTGGACTTTTACGCCGTCGATTTCAACGGTGCGCGTGGCGGTGGTCACTTCACCGGTGCGAACATCATCAAGGCTTTTGACCATTTTCTTAGCAATGGCTTCCAAATCGCCTTCGGGGTTGTGCATGAGCATTGCGGCCATTCCTTGCGGGATATTTCGACTCGGCACAACATGGACTTCTTTAACGGTCACATCGCGGGCGGCTTCTGCGGCAAGGATGATATTTTTATTATTTGGGAGAATGATAACTTTATCTGTGGGGAGGTTTTCAAAAGCGGCCAATAATTCTTTCGTGCTGGGATTCATCGTCTGGCCACCTTCGACGATTGCGGCAACACCCAAACTGGCAAAGATACGTGAGATACCAGGCCCCGGAGAAACCGTAACAATGGCGATTTCACCCGGCTCAATATTGCTCAATTCAAGCCTGTCGTGATCTGTGTTTTTATTAAGCTCATCCATCTGCGCGATGAGATTTTCCATCGCGACATCGGTGACTGTACCCAGTTCCATAATATAGTCAATAGGCAGGTAGCGATTCTCTAGCGGAACGTGGATATGCATTCTATACATCCCATCGCCTTCGCCTACCTGAATGGATGTGCCCATTTCTTCCAGTTTTTCGTAGAAGGGTTTTAGTTCTAATTCGCCATCGGGGTAAAAATCGACGACCACTTCAAAGTCTTGCCCTTCTTCGACCGCATGCATCGCAGTTTCCATATCTAGAGCAGCCATTGTCTGGACAGCCAAGACCGGTGTGTCGAGCGGTTCGCCGTAAATATAGCGTAGCATCCCCTCAAGGATGAGGAAAAGCCCCATCCCGCCTGAATCTACAACACCTGCATCTTTGAGTACCGGTAAAAGTTCGGGGGTATGGTCGACTGATTCTTGTCCTGCAATAATAACTTTTTCTAAAATTTCAATGGGTTCTTGTGTTTCTTCGAGAGCAGCGACTGCCGCAATACCAATATCTTTGGAGACAGTAAGAATTGTTCCTTCAACGGGGCGAACAACACCTCGATAAGCGGTCTCGCTTGCCTCGGTCAATGCTTGGGTAAAATTTTCGCCTGTTAAGACCTCAGCACCTTCAAGTCCACGGGCGACGCCACGCCAAATCTGCGAAAGGATCACGCCAGAGTTGCCGCGTGCGCCCATCAACGCGCCCTGCGAAACCGCAGCAGCCATATCTCCAACTTTATGATGCCCAAGATCGGCAATCTCATCATAGGCAGATTGCATTGTCAGCACCATATTTGTGCCTGTATCTCCATCGGGGACGGGGAAAACGTTGAGGGCGTTGACCATTTCTTGATTGGTGCGCAACCAAGTCAATCCGGCTTCAACCAATCTCTTATAAGCTTGCCCATCAAAAGGCAATGCCTTTATTTCTTCTACTCTCTTTGCATGCATTGCCGCAACTTCATCACTCATAAAAACTCCAAATTTTTGCTTTAATTATTCGCCATCTCCGACACGCAGCCCCGCGACATGCACATCAATACTGTTTACGCGAACACCCAATGATTTTTCAACATTAAATTGAACGGTGTTTGCAACACTGGTTGCTACAGAGGCAATCCGTGTTCCGTGTTGGACAATAACATAAATATCAATATCAATTTTGTCATCATCACTATAATGCACAGAAACACCCCTGTTTGGATCTCTGGTAATTGTTTGTGCCAAGCCAGAAGCCAAGTTTTTTGATGCCAGCCCTACTACGCCATAAGAACGTAATGTAGCATGGTATGCAATTGTAGCAACGGCGTTTGGCGAAACGTGAATACTGCCTAAAGTAGTTTCTTCTTTACTCATAGTTTTTCCTTTACTTCATAATATAACAATTTCTCTTGTGGAAGGATACGAATTATGGTAGAATGCCTCGCTTCGGTCAAGAAGCCCGAAGTGGTATTATTTCTGTTAGAAAGGATCTGAAAATGGCTGTATGCGCTCACTGTGATAAGAAAACAACTTTTGGTAATCGTCGCTCATTCTCAATGAATGCGACCAAACGAAAATTTAAACCGAACTTGCAAAAAGTGACCCTTTATGAAAATGGTCGCAAGGTTAAAAAAGTTCTCTGTGCCAAGTGTATCAAAACTTTGGGTAAATCTGCCTAAAGTTTATCATTTGTTTTCTCAAAAATCACGACTTTGGTCGTGATTTTTTGGTTTAAGGCGTTTTTTACCAACGATAAACGAAGATGAACAAAGATTTTTTATCTCCGTCTATCTTTGTTCATCTCAGGTTAAAACTTTAGGGCGGATTTCAATACTCGCACGCCTTCTGTGATTCCATCAGGATGATTAAAGACCGCGCTCCCGGCCACAAAAGCATCTGTGCCTGCGCTCCTGACCTTGGGCAGGGTTGCCTCCGAGATACCGCCATCTACCTCCAGCCATGCGTGCGGATTAACGGAATCTAGCCTTGAGCGGAGTTCCGCTATCTTGGCAACGCTCTCTTCTATAAAGACCTGCCCCCCAAATCCAGGATTAACCGACATCACCAAGACCAAATCAACCAGATGTAAAACAGGCTCGATCGCCGAAATTGGCGTGCCGGGGTTTAGCGTTACGCCAGCCTTGCAATCCAAATCTTTGATTTGCTGAATGGTGCGATGTAGATGCGGGCAGGTTTCGACATGTACCGTTAACCGATCTGCGCCCGCTTTTGCAAAATCTTCGAGAAGATTTTCTGGCTTCTCGATCATCAAATGTACATCGAGGGGTAAATCGGTGGCTCTGCGGCAGGCGTCCACAATAAAGGGACCTAAAGTCAGGTTGGGGACGAAATGACCGTCCATAACGTCAACGTGAATCCAATCTGCGCCAGCGGCTTCGCAGGCGGCAATATCCGCACCGAGTTTCGTAAAATCAGCGGCGAGGATGGAGGGGGCGAGGATAGGGGTGTTAGGCATATTTTTTTTGGAGATAATACGGCGACATAAATGTCGCACTACGAGGGGATGTCTAAAGCCAACCTTCAAACCTGCCAACTTTAAACCTTAAACCATCACCTGATCGGCGGGTTATAGACGTAGTAGATCCACATCCAGAAGGGGATCAGCCCTCCTGCTAGAATTAGGGCGAGGAGTCCCAAGCCGACGTTTTTCCAATCTATATCGATGGTTGGCGATTCTTCGTAGGCGAAGGTTGGCGGCTCTTCTTCTTTTACAGGGATATGTTGATAAATGGGAGCAAGCTCAGGTTCAGGGAGGGCTTCAGGGATGTTGACAGGCGGGGGCGGTGCGGGCGTAGAAATTGGCGTCGAAACGGGAGCAGGTTGACGCTTCCCAAAGGTTTCCAGCACACGTCCAAATTGATCGGCTGTTCTGTAGCGACGGGAGGGTTCTTTGGAGAGCACTTTTGCAACAATTTCTTCGAGCGCGCGGGGGATATCGGGGATATATTCGCTCAGGAGGACAGGCGTTTCGGTCAGATGCAGACGGGCAAGTTCTTCGGCAGAGGGGGCGACGAAGGGTAATGTGCCGGAGAGAAGTTCGTAGAGGATCACGCCCAGCGAGTAGACATCGGATGCGGGAGAGGGTGCGCCACCTGTGGCTTGCTCTGGCGCAAAATATTGTGGTGACCCCCAAACGACGTCGCTGTATTCATCATGCCTAATCGAGGAGAGGGCGCGGGCGATGCCAAAATCGGTTACTTTTAGACGGCGGTCTGGGGCAACGAGAAAGTTATGCGGTTTTACATCGCAATGTACCAAACCGGCACGGTGAGCGTAGCCGATGCCCGCACAAGCTTGTGTCATTACGTAGATGGCGTCTTTGACAGAAACGCGCCCTTGTTTACGAATGAGTGTTTTTAGATCGGGCCCGTTTATATACTCCATCACGATGAAGAGTTTGCCTACATCAAAACCAAAATCATAAACTGTAACGATATTGGGGTGCGAAAGATTTGCCGCAGCGCGTGCTTCCTGGCGGAAACGTTCGCGGAATTCATCGTCATCTGAGTAATCGTCTCGGAGGAGTTTAATCGCAACATCGCGCTCGAGCATTTTGTCTCGTGCGCGGAAAACCGTCGCCATGCCCCCTTTTCCTTGTGGCTCGATTAATTGATAACGGTCATTGAGTAGTTTATTTTCAGACATCGTGAGAAAATTATAACAGGGTTGAGCGGTTGAAAGTTAAAGGTTATCGACATCTTTGCCCCCACCCAGCCTCCCTAAATTCTAAAAGCGGAATTTAGGGGAGGGGCTCGTCCTCTTCGTTATTCACAATTTCTTTTGCCATTCTTTGTAGTTCTTCTGCTTCCCCATCTTCAGTGTGGAGTGTTTGCCAGTATTGCTCCAACAATTCCAACGGAGCGAGGCTGCTCACGGTTTGATCGGCCGCCAAACGGATGCGCGCTTCCACTTGCGGGCGTTTGACGAGATGAAATTCAAAGGCATCTGCGGTGTATTTTCGTAGCGCAGGTTCGTCGATCAGCGTATCCCATTCACGGGGATATTCGATCACAAGACGCACAATCGCATCTTTTAGCTTTTCTTGTTTTGATAATTTGGATTTGAGAAAGTCGGTGATTCCTGACTCGGATTCGAGTGCTGCGAAGACATCTACAAAGGGGCGGATGCCATCCAGTTTTCGCCACTCGACCTTTGTCTTGCCTTGCGTTATATCAGCAATGACAAAGAATTTATCATCTCCCGCTTCACCAAAATCCACACGTTCGATTGACCCCGGATAGATCACTGGCGGATGCGCATCTTCATTTAAGTTTTGTGGTTTATGGATATGTCCCAGTGCAACATAATCGAGTCTCTTATCTCTGACCAAAGAGCCTGATAAGACCAAATCATTACCCAGCATCACCATCCGCTCTGCGCCATATTTTGCGCCTTGTACGGAGGCATGGGCTGTCATTATGACGGGGAGTTTTTCATCCACTTTCTCGAAGCAATCTTTAACAAACTCTGTCAGCAAATCTTCGAGCTTGTCATAGACTTTTTCGGTTTCTTCGCCACTCATTTCTGAGTAAGCCATCATCCCCGATTTTGAAACCCAGGGGAGGGCAATCACCTGCACAGGTAACTCTAAATCTTCGGCAGAGAGAAATTGGGGTTTATCCAAAACGCGGACGTGGGGAACTTGGAGTGTATTAAATTCCTGGAGCGCGTGGGCGCGTCCCGTTGCGGGGGAGAGATCGTGATTCCCCACGAGCAACAAAGTCGGGATTTTGGATTCGCTTAAACGGTAGATGCGTTTGCCCCATTCCCGTTGATAGGTGGGAGCAGGTGAACGATCTTTGTAAGTGTCACCCGCGAAGATGACGAGGTCAACTTTTTCATCAATCGCTGTGTCTACGATCGTATCCAACGATTTGAGAAAATCTAATACGCGGAGGGGGAGTCCTGTTTCGGGGTCGTGGCGACCGTAGTTCGCCATATCAATATGTGCGTCAGCAAAGTGGAGTATTTTCATGGGAAGGGGTGAAGGTTTAAAGTTGATGTAGAAGGTTTACGATAAATTTTTGCTTCTTAAAGGGAATCAAGTTCAATTCACGGGCGATGCGGTTCTTCATCCTATTAATTTGCACCCCATTGCTCAAGATAAAACAATCCCGGCGAGAAGTGGGGGTTTAGGCGCACGGCTTCGCGCATATCGGCAAAGGCGGAGACATAATCACCCAGAGCATATTCTGCCATCGCGCGCCAGTAAAGACTTTCTTCGAGGGTTGGTTTGCTGATTGTCTCATTCAGGGTCGTGTTGGCAAGATTGATTACATCTTGATAACGTCCCGCGTAAAAATATGCCCAGTAGGGACCTGTTTGATACCACATGATGCGATAGGGGCGTTTTTCTTGTTCGAGTTCGGCGTAGAGGGCAAAGGCGTTGTCATAAGCGGCGGCGGCTTCAGCATAACGCTGTAATTTTACCAAGCTGGTACCCTTGTTGAACCAAGAGAAGAATTCATTGAGGTCGTCAATAGGTGTTTGAATTTCACTTTCGGCGATTTCGAGGGCATGTTGATTTGCCCAGATCTCATCTTGCCAGAGACCAAGCAGGCTGTGAATTTCCTGCTCGCGCTCGGATGGATAGACGACCATAAAAAGATAATTAAACCAACGCCATTCCTCTTCAAAAAGCTCATATTCGATGGGGAAGTTAGGTCCATCGTTATAGGTATCCTGGACGATAAAAAGCTCCGCGACATTATTGTAGCCGGTTACAAATTGATAGTGTCCCATCCAGCTATATTTGCCGTTGAGATCAGTTTCATAATACCCTTTTTCAACGACAACTGGAAATCCAGCCGCTATGAAACGCTTGAGCAAATCTAGCTCTCCACCATAGAGCCATAATGCACTATATCCGTTCTGTTCGCTGGCAAAATCAGCCATCTCGTAAGGCATGACGTTTTTATCTGTTAGCCCGCGTTGGATGAAATCCAGATCTTCGTCATCAACGCCTGGTTTTATGGCTTTGGCGACATCATCGCGATTGCCTTCCCAGCCCCAGAATTTGAGTGCCATTGTCAAATTGGCGGGACCGCAATAGTTCCAGCGATTGTCCTGGTCGATATAAACTATATTTGAAAGTCGCGAAATTTCAAGATAAGGCGTGGGGACAATCGTCGGCGTAAAGATTGGAATGGGCGTACTATCATTTTTTGGTGTGGCTGTGGGGGTTAGCGTTGGGGTGGATGTCGCCTGAACAGGGCTGGTCGGCATCGGAGTGGATGGTTGAAAAACAGCTTCATCTGGCGGGTTGAAATAGTATTTGATCTGTGTGCGGAGATTATCCACGCGCCAGGAAAGGCGTGAATGGATTGGCGGGAGATTATACAGCCCAGCCAAGACGACAAGACCAAGAAGAACCCAAAGAAGGATGCGAGGGAGTTTCTTTTGCATGAGGGAGATTATACTCTAGGGGAATTGGGAATTGGGAGTATTCCCCTTGACAAATCCCCCTCATTGTATAGAATCACGCACAATGTCTAAAAAAATTCCCTACACAGAATATAAATACACCCCAGTTTGGGGAAAATCTGTTATTTCTTTTATTTATTAGAGAGCCATTCTTGGCTCTCTTTTTTTATGCCTAAGGATAAATCTATGCTAAAACTCCCCGGATTGATAGACCTCCACGTCCACGTTCGTGAGCCTGGTGCCACCCATAAAGAAGATTGGGATACAGCGACATCTGCCGCGCTGGCAGGCGGATTTACCACCATCTTTGCGATGCCAAATACAATGCCGCCCATTTTTGACCGCGACACCCTTGACCTTGGGCTTGCTTCCGCCAAAGAAAAAGCGCGCTGTGATTACGCTCAATTCTTGGGTGCTGGGCCTAATAACGCCAATTGGGATGTGCATCCCGACCTCCCGCCGCGCGCTGCCGGGCTGAAGATGTATCTCGACTCCACCTTCGGCGAACTCCGCCTCGATGATATGACTTTGTGGATGCAACACTTCGCAACCTTCCCCAAGCATCTCCCCATTGTGCTCCACGCAGAATCCCGCACAATGGCAGCGGGAATTCTCTTCGCCGAGATATATGATCGCCCGATCCATATTGCACATCTTTCTCTGCGAGAAGAGATTCTTATTATCAAAGCAGCCAAAGAACGTGGAATCAAAGTGACTTGCGAAGTCGCACCGCATCATTTATTCATCAACAAAGACCTGACGGGCTTCCAAAACCTGTCAGGTCTTTCTGTAGGCCATCAAGAAGTCCGTCCAAGGTTAACATCACAAAAAGATGTAGACGCTCTCTGGGATAACCTCGATATAATCGATTGCTTCGCTACCGACCATGCTCCGCATACGATAGAAGAAAAAGATAGCGATAATCCCCTGCCAGGGTTTCCCGGGCTGGAAACGGCATTGCCTCTTTTTCTAACCGCAGCAGACCGTGGACGGTTGACGGTAGACGATATTGTTGAAAAGATGTACACAAACCCAAAGAAAATCTTTAACCTCCCCGAACAGCCAGGAACGTGGATAGAAGTAGACGAAAACGCTCAGTACGAGATTCGTGGTGCGGAACACTTCTCTCGTTGCGGATGGACTCCTTTCGAAGGCTATCAAGTCAAAGGGCGTGTGACTCGGGTTGTCCTCCGAGGAAAAGATGTGTATAAAGATGGAAAGGTTTTGGCCGAAAAGGGTTTCGGTCAAAATATTCGAGATTAATATGCAAAATTTTACCGATGTAAAGCTTGAGATATTCATCCCACAAGAATACGCCCTCCAAATCCGTGATGAGTTAGCGAAGATTGGCGTTGGCGTGATTGGCGATTATGATCATTGCGTGGCGGTCTCCCCTGTGAAGGGATATTTCCGCCCCTTGGATGGCACAAATCCCTTTGAATGAGAAGTTGGAGAAATCAGCGAGATGGCTGAGTATAAAGTGGAGGTGAGTTGCAAACGGGAGTTGGTGAAAGATGCGCTCAAAGTGATACGAAAAACGCATCCCTACGAAGAAGCGTTGATCAATATCATCCCCTTGGCAAATCATCTTTTTGATACGGAAAAATAAGAGATAAATTATGTTGATAAGACTCAGAAATTCTATCCTAAGAACATTGCTCAAGTTTCTTTTCAAGCGGAAATCCACTATCGAGGAAACACGCGCACGCTCAGATAAAAATATGCGCTTGATGGGAAAACTCCCTGAAGAAATTCTTGTAGAAAAAGTGAGCATTGACAAGCTCAACGCCGAGTGGGTTTATACAGCCGAAGCAAATGAAGGTAAGGTTATTCTCTATTTGCATGGTGGTGGCTACGTGACCGGTTCAGCCGGGACGCACAGAATGCTTTGTGCCTCGCTGACCCAAAAGGTGAAGGCAAAAATATTTTTCCCCGAATATCGCCTCGCACCGGAGTATCCTTTTCCGGCGGCATTGGAGGATGCCACCTCTGCATATCGCTGGCTATTAGCGCAGGGATTTGAAGCAGAGAATATCGTCATTGCAGGGGATTCAGCTGGAGGAGGCTTGAGCCTCGCCACGATACAGGCATTGCGGGATGATAATAAGCCGCTTCCCGCTGGCATGATTTGCATCTCCCCGTGGACAGATTTGACGATGAGCTACGAATCCCATCGAAGCAAAGCGAACGTGGAGCCTATCTTGCGTGCCGATAGTTTAGAACTCTGGGCCTCCAGCTATGCGGCAGATACCGACCTGCGCAACCCACTGATTTCTCCCGCATTTGCAGATTTTTCAGGTTTCCCATCAATGCTCATTCAGGTCGGCAGCGAGGAGGTTTTATTGGACGATGCTAAAGAACTTGCTAAGAAAGCAAAATTTGCAGGTGTGGATGTGACCCTCAGTATCTATGAAGGGATGTGGCATGTATGGCACGCTGCGGGTGAGTTTTTGCCCGAAAGCCGCGCGGCCTTCGAGGTGATTGGTGAATTTGTACAAGGCGTTTGGAAAGAATAGAAACAAAGTAGATGTGCAACACATCCAAAAACAGAGGCAATGCAGTTCTGACCTAATCCGCTCGGGGATAAATCCCCTGCTCAGAACATGGAAGCCCTACGGGCTGTAAAACAGAGGCGGATTTATCCGACTTCCATGACCTGAGGCAGGGCTTTAGCCCGCACCGCCCCCTCTGCCCCTTCGGGCATCTCCCCCAAATCCTTCGGATTTAGGGGAGAAAAAAGAAAAGGAAAGAAAAAATGAAAAGAAAACTAATCACGCTCATCATCGCCCTGATGTTGATCCTCTCCGCGTGTGAGTTTCCGCCGACTTCGCCTCCCGAAGAGGAAGCTGAATCGCTCCCTACGAAAACCTTCACGCCAGAGCCTGAACCTTCTCAACCCGACACCGCCCCCGAAGCAGAAGAAATCGCCGAAGAACCAACCGCTACCTTTACACCCACATCCGTCCCTTGCGTGGAATTACTCTCCCCGCTCGATCTCGCTGATTTACCCGCCGAAGGCAAAGTAATCTTCTCTTGGACACCGTTAGATGATGCCGAAACCTATTCCTTAAACTTCATTTTCCCAGATGGACTAACCTTGAGATTTGAAACCAATAAGACTACCAAAAACCGCTACATGGACGGTTTCTCGATGCACCCCGCCTACAACCAGAGCGGCGAACATCAATGGTACGTGACCGCTCTGAACGCCGCTAGCGAAGGGCTTTGCCAGAGTGATTTTTTCATCTTTACGAAGCCCGTTTTAGGAAACGCACCGCAAGGAGATAATGATGGAAGCGATGGCGGGCTTGGTGAAGGGCCTCCTGGCTTCGGAGACTAAATCACAAGAAAATGTCATGTATAACGGTGGCAAGCCAAAAACAAGTGTGAATCGGGAGTCGGGAATTGTTTGGATGTAGAACCAACTCCCCAATCCCAATTCCCAAATAACCAAGACCAACCTTTAAACCTTCAACTTTCCAACCTTAAACTAGGAGACTAATATGCCCACTTCCCCCCAATCCCCCCACTTGCCCTTCGGCGATAACGTCCATTCGCCCTGGTACGGCAAAGACATGTTGAGCGTCAAAAACCTTGACCGCAAAGACCTCGAATATATCTTCGGCGTCGCCCACGAAATGCACGGGATGGTCGACCGCGTTGGCTCCTTTGACCTGCTCAAAGGCAAGATTTTGGCGAATTTATTTTACGAGCCATCCACGCGTACGTCATCATCCTTCCACGCCGCGATGGAACGCCTTGGCGGCAGCGTCATCCCTATCAATAACGTTAAATATTCTTCCGTCTCGAAGGGCGAAAGCCTGGCCGATACCATCCGCACGCTCGAATGCTACGCCGATGTGATCGTCCTGCGCCACCCCGAAGTTGGCTCGGCTGCCATTGCCGCTGAAGCCGCAGCTAAACCCGTCCTGAACGCGGGCGACGGCACGGGCGAACATCCCACACAGGCGCTGCTCGACCTCTTCACCATCTTCTCCGAACTCGACATTGGCGAGATCGACGGCAAGACCGTCACCATGCTCGGCGACCTGAAATACGGGCGCACCGTCCACTCGTTGGCGCGCCTGCTAACGCTCTACGATGTCAAGCTCAACTACGTCTCGCCCGATATTCTGCGTATGCCCAAAGAAGTCATGGACGAAGTCGCCGCCAAGGGCATCCCGCAGGCCGAGTATGCTTCGCTCGAAGAGATTTTGCCAGAAACGGATGTGCTTTATGTGACCCGCATCCAGAAAGAACGCTTTAAAGACCCCGCCAATTACGAGAAGGTGGCTGGCGAATATATTGTTGATAACAAAATGATGAAGCTCGCCAAAGAGCAAATGATCGTCATGCACCCCCTCCCCCGCGTCAACGAGATCAGCACCGATGTTGACAAAGACCCCCGCGCCGCCTATTTTCGGCAGATGGAGTATGGGCTTTATGTGAGAATGGCATTGCTGGCGATGGTTCTTGGAAAAGCATAAAGTTAGAAGTTCAAAGTTTAAGGTTGAATGTCTAACCTTAAACTTTAAACCTTCAACCTTAAACTCGGAAAAAATACTATGAACTCATTTATTAATACTTTAGAGCGACGCGCAGAGGATGCCCGATCTTTACTCTGTATCGGTCTCGACCCACATCTTGCCGATCTTCAACATCCAACCGCCGAATCCGCCCTTGATTTTTGCTTGCGTATCGTTAAAGAAACAGCCGATTACGCCCTGGCATTTAAACCCAACGCCGCCTTCTTCGAGATTTTCGGTGCCGAGGGCTGGACTGCGCTCAAAAAACTAATTGCCCACATCAACGCCCTATCCATCCCCATCATTCTGGATGCCAAACGCGGCGATATCGCCTCCACAGCCGAAGCCTACGCAAAATCTGCCTTCGACCACCTCGGCGCAGATGCGATTACGCTCAATCCATATTTGGGCAAAGATTCGGTAGACCCATTTATTGCAGATGCTGAGAAAGGCGCGTTTTTGTTGTGTAAAACGAGTAATCCCGGCAGTGATGATTTGCAGAATCTGACAGTGGACGATGGACGGTCGACCGTCAACCGTCAACGGTCAATGCTTCTCTACGAATACGTCGCAAAACTCGCCCAATCGTGGAATACCAATAACAATATCGGGCTCGTAGTCGGCGCGACGCAGCCTGAGGCCTTAGCCAAAGTCCGTGCCGCCGCACCTGATTTGTGGTTCCTCGCACCCGGCGTTGGTGCGCAAGGTGGTGATTTAGCCACCGCGCTCAGAGCCGGCCTCCGCAAAGATGGGCTGGGGATGCTGATCAGTGTCTCGCGCTCGGTTGCGCGGGCGGAGAATCCGCGTAAGGCGGCGGCTGAGTTAAGAGATGAGATCATCAATGTCAAACGCGAGATTGGATTCTAATGTCAAAACTACTCATACTTTCCGATAGAGCGGAGGAATATGAAAATATACTCCGTGCCGCAAAGCTGCCAGACCTCGAGATATTTGCTTTTACGGGTGCAGATGTCGAAGCCAAAATTGCAAATCAGTGCGAAATCGTGCTGGGCTACCCCTCCCAAATACGCGACAACCTTCCATCTCTGACAAAGTTGCGCTGGGTGCAAACCATCTCGGCAGGCATAGAGTTGCTGCTTGTCCCTGACCTGCGCCGCGATTATGTCCTGACCAATGCACGCGGTGTCTTCGGTGACTTGATGTCTGAATATGTTTTTGGCTATCTGCTTTCCCATGAAAAGCACATCTTTAAACATCGTCAATTTCAGGAGGAAAAATGCTGGGATGGGAGCGACACAGGCTCTTTGCGTGGCAAAACGATTGGCTTGCTGGGAGTTGGGTCAATTGGGGCGCATATTGCCAAAACTGCTAAACATTTTGGTATGACTGTACACGGTTATACCCGCTCAAGCGAATCTAGTCCTGATGTGGATGTCTATTATCACAACGACCTGATGGAATTTGCTCGCGGCGTGGATTATCTCGTCAACATCTTCCCCAACACCCCAGACACGCAGAAACTTTTAGACGCATCCGTTTTTCGAGCCTTACCGAAAACTGCTTTATTTATCAACGTCGGGCGTGGCAGTGCTGTAGATGAGAAAGCGTTACAGGCAGCTTTAGAAGAAGGCAAGATAGCTGGCGCAGTCCTGGATGTCTTTGACGAAGAACCTTTGCCCAAAGACCATCCCTTCTGGACAACGCCTAATTTATGGATAACTTTCCATACTGCTGGCCCAAGCCTTCCAAAAAATATCGCACATGTATTTATCGAGAATTATCATCGCTATATAAAAGGTGAGGCACTTAATTATCAGGTTGATTTTGAACGTGGTTATTAATTCATATTAAAGATTTGAACTCTTTGGGAGATTTTGGGGCTGCCTCATCCTCCGCCCTCTCCCTTTGGGAGAAGGTTAGGATGAGGGTAAAGCCTCGGACTAAAGGAATTCTATGAATTCTTGAGTAAATGCGTAATATCAGTTATCAAAAGGAAAACACATGGCTAAAATAAATTCTTCTACGCAATCTCTTGCCGATGGCCTACTGAAAGCTGGCTGCGTCAAATTCGGAGATTTCACCCTTAAATCAGGTGCAAAATCCCCCATCTACATTGATCTACGCCGATTGGTTGCCTTCCCTGACTTGTTGAAGGATGTCGCCGCGGCGTATGCCAAAATTATGCAAGACTTGGAATTTGACCAAGTTGCCGCACTCCCTTATGCCGCGATGCCCATCGGGACGGCGATCTCGCTGCATGGCGGTTGGCGGATGGTGTATCCGCGCAAGGAAAGCAAGGGGTACGGGACCAAGGTCGATGTGGAGGGCGTTTACGATGTTGATGAACGCGCCCTTGTTATCGACGATTTAATCTCCTCTGGCGGAAGCAAGCTGGAGGGCATCATCAAATTAAATGAAGTTGGTTTAAAAGTGAGCGATATTGTTGTGCTGATAGACCGTCAACCCGAAGGCGTGGATTTTATGGGGGAGCATGGCTATAAACTGCATAGCGTTTTTAAGCTAAGGGATTTGCTACATTATTGGGAAGAAAATGGTGCGGTGGATGCGGAGATGATTGCGAAGGCGTGGGCGTTTTTGGGATAAGATAGAATAGGAGAAAGAATCTCTCTCCCGTGAGCGGGATGGGCTTGCATAAACAAAAAGGGAAATTTACTATGCTTAAAAAATACTGGTGGTTGTTCCTGCTGATCCTTCTTGCGCTGGTTTTTGGGCTACTCTTTTACCAACAGTCTGACCCTGAGCCAATTATCTGCGTAGAACCACTTTTGCCTGAAAATGGGATCGAAATTCCTTATGATTCCGGGATCATGACCTTTTCATTTACGCCAATGGAAGGAGCAGAGCTATACCATCTGAATATCATGACGCCATCAGGAAATCTGGTCACTTTTGAACTTGAAGAACCTGGAGCCGACCGCATTATTACGACCTTCACGATGCCTGGCGAAAACCCTTGGTATGTGGAAGCCATAAATGATGAAGGTGAAATCATTTGTATGAGTAAAAGATTTACTTTCACGTTCTTGCCAGAACCTGAGCCTGTTCCCGAAGTGCAAGATGAAGAGCCTGAGCCTACCCCAACCTTTACGCCTACGCCTGAGCCAATCCTGAGTAAAGACGAAGTATGTACGCAACCACTCACCCCCGAAGATGGCGCAGAACTCCCCTATATCGGCAAAGTGATCTTCTCATGGACAGAAATAGAAGATGCCACAAAATATATCTTGACCATCACCATGCCCTCAGGAAATATCGTCACCTTTGAAAGTGATAAAACTGAGATCGTGCGCTACCTTGAAGCCTTTGAGCAGGGTGGAGAATATGAGTGGAGCATAACTGCTCTGAACGCCAAAGGTGAAGAAATTTGTGAAAGCGCCATATTTACTTTCACAAAAGAAATTAAACCACAGGGTAATAACCATTGGTGCTAGTTTTTAGAGAGAAAATTCAGCGATACTCATCTTGTAAGGATCAGCATTGGGATGAGTTTTGACAAATAATTGCAAAAGCACACTGAACATGGCTGTTACATAAGTCAATCGAGCGGTAATATATTTTGCTAATCTGTGCCGTATTCGTTTCAAGTCTGCAACCAGAGTAACCATAGAAAAGGCTGTTTCAATAAACATACGCTGGTTCCA
>Ga0233437_1000920_pt1 | contig 59618 bp, 47 predicted proteins | sample SI_122_August201_FD_182714 | JGI IMG/M metagenome (GOLD analysis project Ga0233437, IMG submission 182714) | Seawater microbial communities from Saanich Inlet, British Columbia, Canada - SI_122_August2016_200_MG | ecosystem: Environmental > Aquatic > Marine > Inlet | place: Canada: British...
CGGGATACAGCCATTTTAAGATTGCTGCACGATCTGGCCATGCGACGTAGCAGTGTTGTTAATCTTGATTATTCAGATATCAATTTCAGCGAAAACAGCATCTCAGTGAACATACCCGGCACAAAAGCAAAAACCGCTAAGCTTCTTCCCGCTAAAACAACACAATCATTGCAGCGCTGGCTATCTTTTCGAGGTCGAAAAAAGGGGCCTCTGTTCACAAACTGTGATCATGCGGGGAAAGGGAAGAGGCTGACGGGTACAAGTATCTACCGAATTGTCCGTCAACTTGGCGAGAAGATTGATATTGACACTGGACCGCTCGGGATTCGCCAAACAGCCATTATCAAAGCGCTTGATAAAGCCAAGGGAGCAGGAATCAGGATGTCTGATATCGCGGCTTTCTCTGACCACCAACATTTATCTTCTCTCAAGGCGTATGCTGAACATCGCGCCCAAGTCCAGCAGCGCCTGTCAGATTTAGTGTCAGAATAGTGCTGCCGATTTAAGGTCACCAACAGTTTTTAAGCGTTGCAGGTTTTACCCATTACTAAAATTACAAGGGATTTTTCATCATTTTAACTTTCTGTTTCAGCCTAACTACCGTTTTTTTCAGCCTCTTGAGTTCGCGGTCGGTTTCATTTTTATATTTTATAAAAACAATTTTGCTGACCAGCTGATCCACCACTTTTTCTGTTTTGACTACATCTTCGTTTTTCTGCACGTTGCTCTGCGTGAAGGTAAGAATCAATTTCTGCTGTATATTGGTAATCTCTTTTATTTCATTGAACATTTCATTAAGACCGTAGGCCGTCACGATCACAAAAATCAGAAAAAGTAAGACTGTTGTGGCTTGAATCAGTTTCGTCCACTTATCTGCACTCCTCCTACTCGCCATAGTTTTCAATGTTTAGTGAGGTAATAAAAAAGGTCGGCTATTGATATCCGGCTTGTGAGATTTGGATCTTAGTCGGATAGCCATTATTTTGTCAAATGAGAGGGTTGCGCCTATATTTCGTAGTGTGCCTTAAAAGTACGTTATGAACTGAAGAGATAGGGACTGAATTTCAGGTACATTACTTCCAACAAACACTTTTTCCAATTCGATTCGAGTCTCCCAGGGATTGTTGATAATATTTTTTTCAAGTAGATAGCGGTTTCCGTAGGATAAAAAACCGCTTAACCCATAAGATAGATAGCCATCATTCTGAGATGCGCCATCCAGCTTTTGACTCCCAATTGACTGCATGCGAGCCCCTCCTCCATACCCTAATTGTTCTGAGTGGGCCGAAACCTCAAATTTCATATTGAAGTTGTTGCTCTGCTGTTTGAGTATTTCCTGCCCATTGATGGATTTGATTTTTGCATCTTCTATAAAGATGTGCTCGATTTCCAAAAACGTCATCAGAGAAGAGCGAATTGAAAACAGATACCAGCGTAAGAACAAAGAAAGTTCTTTCGAACCGCTCCCCAGTGGCATTTTCTCTGCTACGTCGTTGTTCAATGGCGCATTATCATCAATAAGTTTCAACCCCAACTGGAAGTCGGCTTGATCTGTATAGAAAAGTCGCCATAATCCCCAAATTTCTGTATCTCCCAAACCGCTGGCTTCAGCATCACCCAGACTATCCACAAATGCGGCCTCTGCCGGATCATTCAGACTGAGATTTGAATTTCGTCTGCTAGAGAGATACGGAACGGTAATGCCAAGATTAATCGATGCAAATAACCCGTATTGGAAGTGTAACCGTGTCCGTGTTTCTTCATAACTGATAGAACCGGTGACCGCATCTATATCAATATTGTTGCGTTTACGAAGCATGTCCAAAGCCGATATCCTTTGGCTATTATCTGCATAAAAGTCTTTATAAGATGATATGAAAGAATCTACCGTGATCAAGCTTAAGCTTTTTGGAACAAACTCAGCTGTTTGCGCTATTACGGTTTGGCACATGGTCCAGACAATAAGCAGTGTAATCAGTAAATATTTTTTCATGTTGTTGTTAAAACGCCGTTTTTGGAAATAAATTCTTCTCATGCTTTTTTGTTTGAATGTAATCGATGAGGCCATCGTTCGTTCCTAAACGGAACCCAAGGCAACCCTCAAGGCTGGTTGTCCTGCATCAGATAGATATAAATTCATTGTCTAGCAGATCCTGTAGTACTGATTCGATGGGAAGCCCGACAACATTGTTATATGATCCCTCAATTGAATCAACCAGAAATGTCCCGATTCCTTGTATAGAATAAGCGCCTGCTTTGTCCAATGGTTCTTTTGAAGCTGCGTAGACAGCCAGCAGATCGTTTGAAACTTGATTGAAAACCACTTTGGTGGTAACATCCCGCAGAATTTCCTGACGGTTTTTGCTATCGAAGATGAAATAGGCGGTGATCACTAAGTGACTATTCCCGTTTAGTTTTTGGAGCATCGGCAAAACTGCGTTTTCAGTTTCGGGTTTTCCAAGGATTTTGTTATCGATAACGACGATGGTATCTGCAGCAATCACAATTTCATTGTCCTCAAGTTTATCGGCAACAGCACGTCCCTTTTCACTCGCCAGCCTCCGGGCAAATAAAACTGGCTCTTCTCCCTTTTGAGCCGTTTCGTCAATACTGCTGGTCAGGATATTGAATTTCAGATTGTAACGTTCCAAATATTGCCGCCTTCTCGGAGAGCCGGATGCCAAAATAAACTTTCGATTCTGCTTGAACTTCATGATTAAAAAATTTAATTTTAGGTGTGAAGGTGTGTTTGATCAATCTGTAACCGTTGTTTAAGTTTCGAAACGGTTAATTTGAAACGGAGGTGGAGGTTCGACTTTGGCAAAATAGTACTCAATAATTTCTTTAGTCAAACGGGCCGCATTTGAGCCAGATTCTCCATTTTCCAACATCACAACTGATGCAATTTGCGGCTCCTCAATGGGAGCATATGCAATGAACCAGGCGTGATTCAGAAATTTTTTATCCAGTTTTCCCTTTTCTGTAAGAATTTTCTGACGTGTTTTAAAACTGACAACCTGAGTTGTCCCCGTTTTGCCGGCTATTGAGACGATATTGGACTGCGCTACACGACCGGTTCCATTTTCACCCTGCACATTTTGAATCATCCCCTGCTGCAAAAGTTCCAAAGTTTCGTTCCTAATATCTATTTTTTCTCTGACCGTCTTGAAGTGTTCTATCTTTTTTTTCTGCCGGCTCTTTTCGGCCTCGGAACCGGTAAGATTGGTAACGATGCTTTTAACCAGTCGCGGCTTGACCATAAACCCAGAGTTCGCAATAGTACTAGCATAACGAACCATCTGTATTGGCGTAACGGCCACAAAACCCTGCCCTATGGAAGAATTCAGAGTTTCGCCCAATCTCCAATTTTCTTTGAACCGCTTGGAAAACCACTGTCTGTCAGGGATATGCCCTGAATTCTCATTTAGCAGATCAATTCCAGTCGGCAGGCCTAATCCTAAACGATTGGCATATTGCTTTATTTTATCAATACCTATTTCCAGGGAAATTTCGAAAAAGAATACATTACACGAATTTTCCAAAGCCTCGACTACATTCAGCTTTCCATGACCTGACCGTTTCCAGCAATGTACCCGCCTGTTACCAACAGTGACATGTCCTTTGCAGTTGTGAATCGTATCTTCATGGATGATACCCATTTCCAACGCGGCTGCGGCCACTGCCATTTTAAAAGTCGATCCCGGGGAATAAACCCCTTGAATTGCTTTATTGTTGAGCACATGGGATTTATCATTCTGCATCTCGCGCCAGCGTTCAGTGCTTATTCCTTGTGAAAACTCATTTGGATCAAAGGCCGGTAGGCTGATCATCGAGAGAACTTCGCCATTTTCAGGGTTCATAACAACGGCTGCTCCTTTTTGACCACGCATAATCTGTTCGATTTTTTGTTGCAATTTGCTATTGATCGAAAGGACGATGTCTTTTCCAGGTTTGGGTTTGATGGGATTTGGAAACTCGCGAATCTCCCTGCCTGCATTATCAACCTCAATTTGCCGTCCCCCATCTGTTCCTATAAGTTGTTGATTATAAACAGACTCAACACCTTCCTGCCCAATGGTTTTAGCCGATTGAGTTTTATTGATCGGCATTTTTTTTAATTGCGATTTAGTAATTTGGCTCATATACCCGCAAACATGAGACGCCAATGGAAACTCCATTGTTTTTGGAATCGGGTAGTACCGTTTTGGAATCACCTTAATGGACACACCGGGAAATTCTTCCTGGTAGGTTCCGATCAATGCGATCTGACGAAATGAGAGGTTTTCGTATAGTTGGATTGGATGAAATTGCGCCCTTTTTCTGCTATTTTTCAGTGCTCTTTCCAGATGCTGTAAAGGAATCTTGAGTGTTTGCGAAACTTTACGCAGTACCATTTTTACATCGTCGGTATCTTCCCTCACAAGCATTAGCGTATATGATGGGATATTTTTTGCGATAATAACTGATTTTCTGTCATAAATGATGCCGCGAGGTGAGGCCTCTGACACCAGTCTGATCCGGTTTCCCTTGGATAGATTACTATAGGTCTCTCCGTTTGGAATCTGCAAATTCCAAAGACGCCAGATGATCCCCGCAAACGGAATACCAATGATAGACCGGATTATCAAATCTCTGCGGCTAAACAGCTGTAATTCTTCGAAAGTTAATGGCTCTTCTTTCAAAATTTTCTCATTGCAAGTCGGACCCTGTACCGGGACTCCATCATGAAAAGCAGATAGAGACTCGGAATAGTCAGAATAGCGGTTGGTATGATTTCAGTCGTGATCAAGCCAAGCAGCCAGCGAAATGTCATGTCACCCTCAGCGAAAAACAGGTTCAGTAGGAAATAAACGAGTAAATTATTGATCAACGTAACCGCAGAGACAACAATGACAGAGACGAGATTGGAACCCTGATAAATTTTCACCGCATACCAGCGGATAAAAAATGAGATCAGAAAAAAGGAAAACCCGTAAATACCAAACGGAATGGTAGAAAAACAGTCCGCAGTTAACCCGAAAAATGCAGCCAGGATATGCGTTTCAAATCCTCTCCAGCGAAGACAAAGTAGACATGGAAACAGAAAAAAGAGGTTGGGTTTGAACCACGGAACAATCGCAAACAGAGACGTTTCCAGAAGAACCGCAGCAATCCAAAAGAAAAAACAGATAAAAAATGCCCCCATTTTTTGTCACTTTGTTTCAGTGAACAACGGTTGGTGAATGTTGTAAACACTCCTCAGAACCACCGCCACTTCCTCTATTTTATTCAATTCAACAGCGGGAGACAAGATCACACTTTGAAAAAGGCCAAATTCCTTTTTCTCAATTTTTTTGATCTTACCAACTGTAAATCCTTTTGGAAAAATACCTGCCAGACCGGAGGTAATAATGCGATCATTTTCATAAAGTTCCAGCCTTCTCGGAATTCTGGTGATGATGAGTTCGCCGTCTTTTACGTGCAGCATCGCTTTGGTACGTGTCCTCTGAATCAGGATCGGAAACTGAATGCGAGTATCTGTGATCAGTTGAACGACAGATTGAACAGAAGTAACCGACTGAATCTTGCCGACGATGCCACGGGGTGTGACCACACCAAAGTTAGGTTTAATACCATCATCCGCCCCCTTATTGATAACCAGAATTTTGGAAAATGGCTTATTGATTTCAACGATAACCTCAGCAAACACTTTTTCATTTGGATCTTTCTGTTTGAATTCAAGCAGGTTGAAAAGTCTTTGATAGCCGATGCGAATTTCACGACTTTCCGCATCGATCTCTTCCAGACGTTTAACTTTTTCAAGAAGCACCTTATTCGCTTGCTGAGTGTCAATCAGCCAGATATATCTCAGCCAGGCAGATGTGAGGTGGGTTTCGGCAAAGTGAAAAGCACTTTGAAAAGGATAGGCGATATTTTGTACAATGGCTGAAAACCAGTTATCGGATCGAGACTTTTCTGCTTGGGTGATTAGCAGTATCAGAAAGAAAACGATCAGAAAGATTACAGAAATACGACGACGGTTTTTTTGTAAGAAGTCCAGCATTAAAATTTCTGTTAATCTCGATTCTGACTATGAAATATATTTGAAACGAAAAACGATGAAATTCAGGGTCAATTTAGGCGACCCTGTCTTGTTTAGAGGACAGCGACACTTTTGAGTAAACCGATGTTATCCAGCATCGCACCAACTCCCAGCGCCACGCAGGAAAGCGGATCTTCGGCGTAAATAATCGGCAACCCGGTCCTTTCCCTTAACAAAATATCCATTCCTTTAAGCAGAGAGCCGCCACCGGCCAGTACAATTCCTTTGTCGACGATATCTGCAGCCAGTTCTGGTGGTGTGTCCTCAAGTGCGTTTTTTGTAACCATAACGATCTGATCACAAACATCAGAAAGGGACTCTCTGATCTCGTCATTGCTTAAAATTAAAGTCTTTGGAATCCCGGTTAAAAGGTCCCTCCCTTTCACATCCATGGTCAGGTTTTCATCGGTGGGATACGCAGATCCGATATTGATTTTAATCTGCTCGGCTGTGCGTTCGCCAATTAATAAATTATAACGCTTTTTGATATACTGAATGATCGTATCATCCATAATATCACCGCCCACACGGGTTGAATTACTATAAACGACACCCGCAAGCGAGATAACAGCTACCTCTGTAGTTCCTCCCCCGATATCGATAATCATATTTCCATTTGCTTCAGTAATAGGCAACCCCGCTCCAATGGCAGCAGCCATGGGTTCTTCCACAAGATAAACCTCCCGCGCGCCTGCTGACTCAGCTGACTCTTTCACTGCTCTTTTTTCCACCTGCGTAATGCCGGATGGAACCCCTACAATGACTCTGGGTCTGAACTTAATAAGTGAACTGCTTTTCTGCACTTTTTTAATAAAATGTCGAATCATCTCTGCAGTCACATCAAAATTAGCAATCACGCCATCTTTCATGGGGCGGATGGCTTGTATCGTTCCAGGTGTTCTTCCCAACATGGATTTTGCTTCAGCCCCCACGGCCAGCACCTTGGTTTCTCCCCTCGGATCAGTCTGGACTGCGACAACGGAAGGTTCGCGGATAACTATCCCCTTGCCTGACAAAAACACCAGAGTGTTCGCTGTTCCCAGATCAATGGCGATATCGTTTGAAAAAACTTTCGTTATTCTTTCAAGCATTTTTAAATAATTGTTAAATTTTTGTAGGGTAACTTTGTTTAGAGAGAAAGAAACGGGTTTTCAACGCATAAGTAGCGCTGGCTGACCTCATTTTACCAACAAATCCAGCTGTTTTCCTGCAATTTTTGCTGTATCTGATTTCTAAATAAAAAACGGCTGGAAAATTCATTTAAAGCGCAGAGGTCGTCTTATCCAAAGACAATGTATACCTCAATCATTCTTTCAAATCAATCGAACATGTAAAAAAAATAGCTACTGGGTCATCGGACTTGTTATTACGACTGATTTTATAGTGTAAATCATCTTTTTCAGGGATGAATAGCCTTATTTGCCTGATGACAAACCCTTTTGGTCGAAACGCCAATCAAATAAAAACTATTGCATGAGGCCAAAAAAGAGAGGTAGACTTGCAGACAAGCTTTCTATTTATGAAGAGATAACAAGGCGGCATCAGTTGGTTCGATTTAGCCGCCTCACAAATGTCATGATCACTTATTATTAATTCGTTATACCGTGAGTCGATTAAACGCCAGTCATCCAATTGTTAAGTCCCTTAAAAAGTCCAGAAATGTATCTCAGAGCCTGAGTCGGGAGTTCATCAAGTTCCTCTCAGAATTTGAAGACTGGGAGGGCCAAGCACTCTACTTGCTTAATGATAAAGGTGATAGCATCGAAGAGATAATTGAAGCTCTCTATGATGTGAGCATTAAACAGCAGTTAAAATGGAAGAAACCTAAAACCAAACCGGTTTTTGAAGAAGCCAGCTTCGATCAGTTTTCTCTTCCACCAGACACCCCCTCAAAAGGGAAAAATATTCTCCCGGCCGATTACTACCCCCAATATTCTTTCAAAGACTGGAAACAAGAGCATGGATTTGATTCAATCCCGGTCGAAGTGGGTGATATTCACACGATTATTCGTTTTCAGCAAGTCTACGCCAAGGACAGGGAAGAAAAATTCATCTGGATGTTCAATCGAGCTCGTTATGGAATTCGTGGCTGGGGAAATGAAAAACCCATTAAATCTATCTCTAAATCACTGCTGGACAACAATAACAATCCTGGATGGGTGATCAAGACCTTCCTGGATGAAAATCGTCTGTTAACCGATGAATATGATAATTTCAAAACGGGGACAGAGATTCCCAATCCACTGATCCTATCGTCCAGAGACACTCACGCTCTGATGTTTTTGCTGTTGGGGCACCCATTCACTTTTTATGGCTCCAATACGGTGCCTATTCACAATTCATTTAAAAAGGTTGAATTTGATATTAATGTACATGTGTTATCGAATCACCGCATACTGGCTGGTATTTTCCTGCAGGAAGAGGGTGGAAACCGATTACCAATTATCACAGAAGAGTTTGTCGATAAAGGGCTGATGCTCTACGGTCTGCCAAAGTCAATTATTTTTGATTCGGGTTATTTTGAAATACTACCAACACCGTTACCGGCGCCCATGATCAGAGACTCGTTTAAAGGAGTTCTGATACCAAACGATGAGTGGAGTTACTTTTATGAGCAATGGCAGGCCTGGTACCCTGAAAAGAAGCTCAATGTCATGGATCCGCAGAAAGTTGACCCCCCCAACTTTGAAGCTCGACAGGTCAAAGATTGGAAATACTGGTTAACTATGCCGGAGTCTAAAGTCGATTTGTTTAATTCGGAAAAGGACATCACACATCTGATTCTACATGATGAAACAAAGCGATTTAATACCAATCGACTTGCAATAGATATTGAAAACTATAACGGATCAGATTCAAAACTAAAAAATCCGTCTTCGACACCCAAAGCGGCCAAACTGTTTCAAGTCATCGAATCTGTCTACCATTCTAAAAAAGTTGAAGATTACTACAATGTCGAACGGTATGGTGCCTCTCAACTGTTGATGCTAGCGGAGGAATATCCCTATGCGCTGAGTTTTAACAGGGATATGCACATGATAGCCAATGATTCTTTGGATTTTCGAATCACTGTTATCAGAAATCCCAACAATGAAAACCAGTACCTTCTGAAAGGGGAAATCGGTCAATTTGATAAGAAAAAGAAGTTCAAACCTCTCTTCAATCAAAGTGGTACCCCACCGAAAGCTATTGGCATGGTACCTTCGTTTATCCTCAAAGATGACCAACTTGTTCGTGTCGCTTCGATGTTAAGTGGTCGATTAATCAATGATACGGTTTCTGGAGTAATCGTCGAAGAGTCTGAAATCAGTGATTTTTACTCAGCTGCTCTGCCTTATCTTCGACAACGGAATATTCAGATCCATGACCCGCAGGGCGTGCTGAGAGTGTCTGCACTTTTCAACTACAGGCTCAAAGGTAAAATGACCATCTGGGAGGTAAAGGGCATTCTGATGGGCCGTCTAGATACAGTCATGGTAACTGGTATTGGAGAGTTGCCCTATCCGTTCGATATGAGTGTTGATGAGTTTGAACAAACGCTGGATAAGAAAAAGTATAAAATCCCGAAAGATTTTAATCAGGAAAAAAAGCTGAAAGAGGAGATGTTGGAGCATGGATGGATCGAGGAAGGCGATGGCGACTATTCCATGCGGGAAGATCACAGCATGCGTTTTGTCATGGATATTTTGCCTGGCCAGAATAGCCATTCAATGCTTATATATCTGGGAGCCACCAAGCTGCGTCGATGGAAGACCAAGCAACTGGTCCCTATGATTTCCACGAGTATTAAGTCAGGGATCGACTGGTTTGATGTCGATGTTTCCATGACCATTGATGGAGAGTTGTTTGACTTAAAAAAACTGGTTTCCATGTGGAAAAACGATGAAAAAGCGATCGAACTCTCATCCGGAGAAGGTGTTGCTGTTATCAACTCAGATTGGATTGCTCGATATGCTCCTATTCTGAACAGGCTGATCCAAACTTCAAAAGACAATGATGACGATCCGGCAATAAATATTGAAAAAGTTCTGGCAGAAGCTGAACAAGAGGAAAAAGAACAATCTTTGAAGATCGATAAGTTCCAGATTGGTCTGTTGAGCGAACTGGAGGGTATCGCAACTTCAAAGGAAAGCGACGAAGAGTGGTCGAGAATTCTAAAAAAAGTAAGCTCTTTCAAAGGAATTAAAAATCAACGGATTCCAAAGGAGATCAACGGCGTACTGAGAGACTATCAAAAAGATGGTGTTAACTGGCTTTCCTTCCTGAATGAGTTCGGTTTTGGTGGTATTTTAGCAGATGACATGGGGCTAGGAAAAACCCTGCAAACTCTTGTATTTTTAGCAATACTCAAAAAGAAAAAATTTAAAAAACCAAATATTGTTATTGCCCCAACATCCGTTGTCACCAACTGGATGGCCGAAGTGGATAAATTTGTACCTCACTTCAAAGCGGTTCTGCTTCATGGACAAAAACGGAAGGAGCACTATGATGAAGCCATCAAATCGGATTTAATTATCACAACGTATGGCCTGCTGCAACGAGACCTGGATTGGCTGCGTTCAATCGAATTTCAGGTCATTATTCTTGATGAAGCCCAGAATATTAAAAATGCCCGCTCCAAAACCGCCCAGGCGGTGATGAAATTGAACGGGAAACGTCGATTGACACTTACAGGAACGCCGATTGAAAACTCTGTCATGGAACTCTGGTCACAATTCAATTTTCTTATGCCAGGTTTTTTCGGAAGTATGAAAGAGTTCGAGCGGGATTACATCAAGCCAAAAGGTAGAAAGGGAATCAAGAAAAAACGGCCTGATCATGGACTCCTGCGAAGACAGACACGACCTTTTATTTTACGGCGCCTGAAGCAGGATGTTGCGAAAGAACTTCCTCCAAAAACAGAGCAGACCCTGTTCTGTGAAATGAACGATGACCAGAAAAAATTGTACAATTCTATTCTTGAGATTGTACGGCAGCAGGTCAAAGAGAGAATTTCTGCCGGTGGTATTAAAGGAGCGAAAATTGCGATCTTTGATGCCCTGTTGAAATTAAGACAAATTTGTTGTGATCCACGCCTCAGCCCCTTAGCCGGGACCTCTCCCCCTCAGAGCGCAAAGTTTAATCTGTTTGTTCAGACAATATCGGATATTATTGGTGAGGGACACCGTGTACTGGTCTTCAGTCAGTTTGTGAAGATGCTGAATCTGATGCACGACGACCTTGAAAAGGCTAATATTCCTTTTCTACAATTGGATGGCAGCAGCAAAAATCGGGATGCTCTTGTTGCAAAATTCCAGCAGAGCGATGCTTACCCCGTTTTTTTAATCAGCCTGAAGGCTGGCGGAACTGGAATTAATCTCACAGCTGCAGATTACGTCATACACTATGATCCATGGTGGAATCCGGCTGTAGAAGCGCAAGCAACTGATAGAGCCTATCGTATTGGACAAAAGAACCGTGTCCTTGTATACAAACTCATCACCCGTAACAGTATCGAGGAAAAAATAGTTGAGCTGCAGAAGAAAAAGCAAGCACTTGCCGATAATATCGTTGGCGTTTCCGATACCCTGGAGCAAATGCTTAATATGGATGACATCAGTGATCTTTTCATGACCTGATCCATAAAGCCTGTCTTTCTCAATCGAATCTCAGATTGAATAATCTAATCGAACCCAGATTAAGAACCTAACGCTTTTTTCCGAATTAAATTTTGATCTTATTTGTAACGAGAGGGAGTTTTCAAAAAGTTTTCTTCATTGCATTTCCTCTTTTTTTCAGTTCTTATTTGATTTTCGCGGGTATTGCATAGCGGTTTAGGTTTCTTTTTAGCACTAAATCATATAAAAATTGAAAAGGAAGTTCCTGAACCTGGACTCAATACCCAGACATCAAAGTGTTGCACAACCAGCCGGAATCATAGACAATGGCCCGAAAACCGATCACAAAAAAAGGATTTCAAAAGCTCCAGGACGAGCTCAAAAATCTTATCAAACACGACCGACCTAAAATCATTTCAGACATCGAAGAAGCCCGAGCCCATGGCGATCTGAAAGAGAATGCCGAATACCATGCTGCAAAAGAACGGCAAAGTTTTATTGAAACCAGAATTCAACAACTCAATTTTCTGCTGGCAAACTCAGAAGTAATTGATATTTCGAAAATAGATTCGGATCAGGTTCGCTTCGGTGCGACGGTAACCTATGAAGATATCAATAGTGGTGAAACATTTACCTGGAAAATTGTTGGTGAGGAAGAATCAAATATTGAGGCAAGGGAAATTTCAATTCAATCGCCTATCGCAAGGGCGCTGATTGGAAAGGAAGAAGGGGACGATGTTATTATAAAAGCACCCCGAGGTGATATAGAAATCGAAATTATTTCTATCGATTATCGATAACCTATGTGAATACGTCGTTTTATAAATTGTTTTATACGAAACAGGCGAATATCGAATTCTCAATTCCAAATCCGTCGAGGAGATTAAAAATTTGAATACAGAAGCGATGGTAGCACAACTTAGCGCGCAGGGATCCTTTTTTTCGATGATATATCAGGGAGGCTTCTTGTCTATCATAGTCTTTTTGGTTTTGCTGCTGATGTCTATATTATCCTGGGCAATCATCATCCGGAAATGGGTATATCTCTCCTCACTGACAAAGAGTGCCAAGAGATTTCTTAAGAGGGTTGATATCAGCAGTGGACTGTCCGATGTTCTTCTTCTTTCTGAACAAGAAACGAAAACATACACAGCCCGCCTGTTCAAAGAAGCCTATGCAACATATAGCAAGCAAATAAACCATTTCGAAGCCGAATTAGAAGATATCGATAAAAAACAACTGATACAGAAAATCGAACGTCGGATTGAAAAAGCAATCATCTCTGAAAAAGCCGACATCGAAAAAGAGCTGGGACTCCTGGCGACGATCAGCAGCTCTGCCCCGTTTATTGGATTGTTGGGAACAGTTACCGGAATTATTGATGCATTCTACAGCATTGCCGCACAGGGCGCATCCAGTATCGCTGTGGTAGCCCCGGGTATTTCGGCAGCTCTGGTTGCAACGGCCGTGGGTCTTTTTACAGCGATTCCTGCGCTGATTGCCTATAATATGTTTCGTGAAAAAGTAAGGGCGCTCAGCAACAAGATGGCTGGCTTTGGATTAGACCTGCTAACCTTGTTTGATCAAACTCTTGAAGACAACCTGATCGTCCAGGATGATACATTCCCTGAGATCAGGCTCGGATCCAGATAGAACTGAAAAGGTAACATGCTTACTCAAGACCGAGATATTTATCAACCGATCAGCGAAATCAATGTAACGCCTTTTGTAGACGTTTTATTGGTTCTACTGGTAGTGTTCATGATCACAGCCCCTTTGTTCACGAAAGCGATCAAAGTTCAACTGCCCCAGGAAAATCTCCGTTCGTCGACTGTGAAGGACGCCAGAAAACTGATAATTTCAGTGGACAGAAAGGGAAGGTATCATATTGAGGGTCGTCGCTACCCCACCAAAAAGTTGTTGCCAAAACTAATAGAGTGGAAAGAGCGTAATCCGCAAAACACCGCTTTTATTCGGGCGGACAAGCGAGCGACTGTTGCCCACATGACGTCATTAATGGTTTTGTTAAAAAACAATGGCATAAGCAGACTAGGCTTGCTGGTTGAGGATAAAAAGCCTTAACTTGACAACAAGCTCATCGGTGCAAGCATGAAACTGATCTCCTTTTCCCGTTGTTCTTATCTCATATCGTTGATACTACATCTGTCAGTCCTTATCTCTTTCGTATACATTTCTTACAAACCTAAATCTCATATCCGATCTTTCCAGACATCTGTCTTTTTTGAATCCTCAGCTATTAATAAAAAGCGCGTCAGGGCCCAACAAAGACCATCCATTTTAAAGCCTACACTTAAAGGTTCCCTATCAAAGCCTATACTTAAAGGTTCCCTTTCAAAGCCTACACTTAAAGGTTCCCTTTCAAAGCCTACACTTAAGGGTTCCCTATCAAAAAAACTCAATCTGGACCCCGGAATCAAAAAGAAAAGTACAATTTTTCCTAAAACAGAATCCTTTCGGACCCCCAGTTTAAAAAAAAGATATATTACACCACCGAAACCTGCTCCATTTCAAATGGAAGAGCCGACCGGATTTTTGCGCAAAAACAAACGGACCGGAAAACCGGTTTTACCAATCATAGCAGCTGAGGAACCACCAGAAAATCAGCAACAATCCAAGCCATCTAGCGCGGTTCAATCGGGTTCTGAAAAATCCGGTTCCAAATCACAGACTTTGGAATCTGAAAAGCCGTTCATTCCTGACCCATCTTCCATTAAGACCGATTCGCATGACACAACTTCTTCAAAAAGCAGGGGATCATCCGTCTGGCAGAAAAAATCAGACTTAATGGTTTACCGCAATTCGTTAGCAAAACTAGTCACTGCAAACTGGATTGTTCCCCCCACATCTGTGAAGGAGTTTCAAATCCTGATTGCCGCTTATATTGGCCCACGGGGGAACCTGATATCAATCCAGCCTATAAAGCGTTCAGGTCTGGCAATTCTAGATGCAGCAGCGGAAAGAGCCATTCGTGTCTCAACCCCTTTTCCGGAATTTCCAAAATCTTTTCAGAAAGATCTGACAGCCTACCGCGCTGTTTTCCGGTTTACACCTGACAAAGTAGCAAATTGACATTATGATGCCTTTAAATCGAAACCATTCTTTTTACATAAGAAGTTACAACCAGTTGCCCATGCTTTTACGTTCCTTTTTCATTATTGCATTCATAGCTATGGCCTTTTCCGGGTATTCTCAGGAAACAACCCCATTTAGTGAAAAAGATATTATTGATATTGTTGGCTTGAACTATGGTAGATTACAACTGACAATGGATGTCGAAACTCCAATTGGCGCGGAATCCGGAGAGATGGATCAGCTTGTATCCCTGCTTCGAAAAAACCTGTTGTGGTCTGGTATGTTTGATATTCGCGATAGCATTGATGACTCCGACATCCAACTGAAAATCAGGTATGTTCCCGGTCAGATGATCCGGGCCTGGATTTATTCCCAGGAGGAGGTACTGCTTTTTGACGAATCAAAATCGCTTCTGGATACGGTTCAAGTCGAGCCGACCATTCTGGAACTGGTAGAAGAGATCATCTTTCAATTAACCGGTGAAAAAAGTATTTTCAGAAGCGCTATCGTTTACGTTCGAAAAGAAAACAACGGAAGTTTTGGTAAAAATGACAACGGTAATTACGAGCTTGTGATGACCGATACGTTTGGTAGTAAATCAAAGGTACTCCTCAATGATGGCAAATTTAACATTCTGCCACGCTGGAATCCCGATGGACGTTCGGTTCTTTTTACCTCTTTGGGCAAGCAGGGAAGCCGCTTAAAAAGGATTGATATCGAGGACGGAAAGGTTCAAACCCTTTTTGAAGAGATGGGGAAACTCAGCGGGGGAACCTGGGGGAATAATGGGACCGAATTGGTCATCACATTGGTAAAACGAGGAAATACGGATCTGTTCAGGATTAATCTGAAAGGAAAAATCCTGGAAAAGATAACCTCACGTTCCTCTTCTGAATCAAATCCGAGGTGGTCACCAGATAACAACAGGCTGCTTTTTGTATCCAACAGATCTGGAAGTATTCAAATATATCAACGAGATTTCATTAATAAGGAAACATTCAGAATGACTTTTGAAGGGTCGTACAACGTCGAGCCCAGTTGGAGTAATGATGGGGCAAATATTGTTTATGCTGGAAAAAAAGATAGAAAATTTCAACTCTTCATCATGGACAGAGAGGGACAATATGTCCAGCAACTAACTCACAACAATGAGTCGTCTGAACAACCCATCTGGTCGCCCAATGGAAGACAGATCCTCTTTATTGCCAAAGTAGGGTCTGATCAGAAACTATTTTTGATCCGTGCTGATGGAACCTTTAGAAGACGCTTAACCGACTCAGGCCCTGGAATTAGTGAATTTAATCCAACCTGGACATCTCACTTTCAATGGAAAACAGGAAAAAACTGAATCACTAAATTGAATATTACAAATAAACCCCCTTGAGAGCACTAAAAATGCCAACTTTCAAATCAATAACCGTCACGCTGCTCATCTGTTCATTTTTGTTTTCCTGCACCCAATCCCAGCTTCCACGTCAGGAGAATATTAAGATTTTGATTCTGGAACAACGAATTGTGGCACTTGAGCAGGAGAAATTAAAATCGCTTGCAGATCTGCGAGCTGAAACCTCGCGCCTACTAAAAAAAGTGCGGAAAGAAATTGAAAACTTCAGAAGATCTCAACGGTTTTTTATTGCAGAGCTTGATAGCCTGAAGAAAGATGCATCTGTAATTACCGATGACAATGAAAAAGTTCAGCATGCGGTCCGCAAAAACAGCATCCGTATCCGACAACTTTTAAAAAGAACAGGAGACCAGATCCTTGCCCTTGAAGAGCTGCAAAAATTCTTCAAAAGCAGTATCAATACATCAACATCAGTCTCACTAAAAGAAAGATCAACCTTTGACAAAGTGTTTCGGCAATACAAAAAAAAGAATTTTAAAGTCGCTTTGGTTGGGTTCAAAAACTTCCGCAAGAATTTTCCTGATTCTGAACTTGCTGATGATGCGATGTTTTTTGTCGCTTATATCTATTTCTTAACCGGGCAATATAACGCCTCTTCACTTCGCTTTTTTGAACTACTTGAACAGTATCCGGATTCCAAACACGTTAACGATAGCAAATGGTGGCTCGGCATCTCACTGGAGAGAACAGGTGATATTAATGGTGCATTGGATCTATTCCGTGAGTTGAGCACACTTGAAGATCAAAATCCCTTGCGGATCAAGGCAGTAATCCGTTTGGAAGAACTTGAATCGAATATCCCCGCCAAGCAGTAAAAAACAAGATTCGCCTAACGTCAAACCCGGTTACGCCATGTCTAAAGTTGCTATCGTACAGATGACGTCAACAGCCAACTACGAAGAAAATCTCAAGAAATCACTCTCCTTTATCGAGGAAGGATCAAGGCTGAAAGCAGATCTAATTGCTTTTCCGGAAAATTTTTTGCTGATCGGCAATTCCAATATTTATACGTCAGATACGGTACCAGACGCAGAAAAGGTAAAGAATATTTTTCAGAAAAAAGCAGTGGATTGCGGTATATCCATCCTTATGGGGAGCATCCTGGAAAAACATCCCTCAAGAACGGCGAAATATTACAATACATCGATTTTGATAGATCAGTCTGGCAAGGTATGTGCGGAATACAGAAAAATTCACCTATTCGATATCACTCACCCGGATGTTGTTTATCAGGAATCCTTGCATATTATCGCTGGTAATGATATTTCTATCTGTAATCATCCCATTGGTGTTGTTGGACTTACTATCTGTTATGACTTACGTTTTCCAATGCACTTCCAAAAACTGACAGATGCCGGAGCTGAAATCGTTTTTGTTCCAGCCGCTTTTACTGTTCCAACCGGCAAGGCCCACTGGCTGACCCTGCTTAAAGCGAGGGCAATCGAAAATCAGATATTTATAATTGCACCCGCACAGGTAGGAAGACATAATCCCATCAAAGAATCGTTTGGAAACAGCGTTCTGATCAATCCGTGGGGAGAAATTCTTGCCCAGGCCACTGATGGGGAAGGCATCATGACCGGGGAAATCGATTTATCAAAAATGCATGAAACCCGAAAGAGAATGCCTGTCTTTGAACACAAAGTGAAGGGGGTTGACCGGTTTTCTTAGACACAGAAACGATTTTAGATGGTTAAACTGATGATTGAAGACTTTTATGCATTATTGACTGAGTGGCTTCAACAGAAGGATTACCTGACGATCATCAATTCTACATGTTATCCACTTATCAATTCACCGGAAAAAAATCCGGACTATAAAACACTTTGGGATAGATTCTTAAAATCACTGCTTCCAAAAAACTATCAGTATTTCATTTCGCTTCATCCTTATCTTCTTGAATCCTTTGTTGTGGATTTGACAACATTGAGCCAATATACGGTGCAACAGAGGGTTACAAAACTTATTGAGCGGAGTTTTTTCAATATTCTGCCCGATATGGACCAAACCATCATCAAAAGCCGGATTCTGGATTTCCATAGCCAATTGGACAGATGGGCAGATGGCTCATGGCATCAACAGATTCAGATGGATCGTTCTGGTGCCATCGACAAACTACAAAGACATGCTGGATTCGAAAATGATTGGGACACTGCCGCTTTTCTAGCAGATTGCGGATACTGGTACCCATCTTCCCGTGCTTCACTGAAGGCCTGGAATAAATTCTCCGGCAACACTTCTTCCCCGACTGAACTGTTTGAATGGTGGGATCTTCTCAAAAAAATAGCGACTGAGCCAAAGAAACTGTTTGCACTGGATTTTACTTTTGAAAGGACTTTTGGAGCTCGGGCAATACCCGGCATGCCCACGTTTTGTATCACCCCGGCTGCCTGCTTTGAATGTCCGTTGAATACAGACTGTAGCTACTACAAGGCAAGCGTTAAATTAAACCCCGGCATTAACCTTGAAAATTTAATCCGGATGGATGATATCAACAAAATAGAGACCACACAACTCATATCCTACCTGGCTGGAGAACGATGGACAGAATCACCATTTCAAAAAAGACTGATAAATAACTATCCCGAATTGTTACAGGCATTATCGGCTGATGTCCATCCCGGGTCGGACGATGAGCGCCTTGTTCTTTTTCTGAAAGGGTTGCAGGCAATTTCTGAAAGATCTGAATCCCGGAAAACGATCACTGATAGTGTTGTTTTCTGTAAAAGCGATATTATTTTCAAAGAGTTGAGGTTTGAGCTTGCCAAACAAAAACAGGAGGCGTTTTACACTTTGATTTTGGATAACAAGCATCGTAAAATCCTGCTTAAATTAATTACAAGAGGAACACTTAACCAAAGCCTTGTGCACCCAAGGGAAGTCTTCGCACCTGCTATCCAATTACGAGCGGCAGCAGTCATTCTGATCCATAATCATCCCAGTGGAGACCCGCATCCATCAAGTCAAGATATTGATATAACAAAGCGATTAATAGAGGTCGGCAATATTGTTGGAATCAATGTTCTCGATCATGTTATCATAGGTCAAGAAACTTATTTTAGTTTTGCTGATGAAGAGTTAATGTGATGGATGGCGGCCAGTTGATTTTCTACGTGTCAAACGGCTGCCATTCACCCGCGATTTAATAAGTGAGAAATAATTTTGAAGTTTATTGATACTGCAAAAATCTATATCAAATCTGGGAAGGGCGGCGCTGGTTGCGCGTCCATGCGTAGAGAAAAGTTTATTGAATTCGGAGGACCCAACGGCGGTGACGGCGGTCGTGGCGGTGATGTTTACTTCAAAGGGGATGCGAGTCTGACCAGCCTGTTCGACCTCCGTTTACATCCCCATCAACGCGCGGGTAATGGTGTTGCAGGAATGGGAGATCAAAAGACAGGCAAAACCGGCACTGATAAAATTATCAGGGTTCCCCTGGGAACTATTATTATCAATGATGAAACGGATGAAATACATCATGAGATTCTGGAGGAAAATTCCTATCTCCTACTTAAGGGTGGGCGTGGTGGACTTGGAAATGTCCATTTTAAAACCAGCACCAATCGAGCACCTCGTTATGCTCAACCAGGCGAACCCGGAAATGAGATATGCGTGCGACTCGAACTGAAACTAATCGCGGATGTCGGTCTGGTCGGCTTTCCCAATGCTGGAAAATCAACTTTTATTTCAGCTATTTCGAATGCCCGCCCCAAAATCGCCGACTACCCATTTACCACCCTTGTCCCAAATTTAGGCGTAGTAAAAGTCAATGATTACAGGTCGTTTGTTGTCGCTGATATTCCTGGAATCATCGAAGATGCGCATCAAGGAACCGGCTTAGGATTTCGTTTTCTGAAGCATATCAAGCGAACATCGGTTCTGGCTTTACTGGTGGATAGCTCTGAGTTTATTGAAATAGATCCCCTGAAAAGCTTTTCTATTCTTTTAAACGAGCTTTCTCAGTTCTCACCTGATTTGTTAGAGAAGAAACGCATTGTCCTCCTCACGAAAACCGATGCGATCCGGCAGGATTTGAATATCCAGGAGATAATCGAAACGTTTAAGAAAGAGGGTGAGGAGATCTATCCGATTTCAAGTGTGACAAGAAAAGGACTGGAGCGCGTGATCTACCGATTGGCAGATATCGTCACAGCTGATCGGTCAAACCCGCTGAAAATAGATGAGGGATAGGGCCAAAACCGCAAACAGGAAATTCGCACCAAACGCCGCAAGTTCAGCAGACATTAGTCCTGCGCTGTTAAATGAGACAAAAATCTGGTCAATCAACCAGAAGCAAAAGCCCAAAATAATGGAAAACACAATTCCCATACGAACATTGGATTTTCTACCGGAACCGAGGGAAAAGGGCAAGGCTAACAGTATCATGACGAAGATAGACATGATGGCGGCAATTTTCTGGTACAGTGCAAACAGATCTGCCTCATAATTGACAGCTCCCTGGCGTTTAAGTTTGATCTCCATGATGAGATCTGCAAAGCCCGAATACTTCGGATGGTTTAGTTCCTTTTTAAACACGAATGGAAATTCGTTTTTCTGAAAAGAGTTTTTAGGGCTCTGCCTGTTCACAGGCCGGTTTTTATTTATCTCCACTTCCCTTCCATTTCCTATCCGCCAGAACTCATGCCTAAGTTCTAACTGTCTGTAAGCTTTTACTTTGCTCATTTGATGCTGGTCGTTGAATTCAAATATCCGACTGCTTTGTACCCTCTTTTTTTTAGGCGTCAAACCAGAGAAATAAAAAAGTCGTCCCTGATAAAACTGCCATGAGTTATTTACCGGTGTCGAATCCACCATACTGGTCCTCTCATCTGCACCCCAAAGTGGTGCAAGATAGCTTTGATTAAGATAACCGAGTAGCCCGATGACACAACCGGCTGCAAAAATTGGGAATACCATCTTTGCAAGACTCACTCCGGCCGCCATCATTGCAATCACTTCGGAGGATTTACTCAGGGAAATAAATGTCAGAATGGTGGCCAGTAAAACGGAAATGGGCGAAATGATCTCAATCAGCAATGGGATTCCCGATAGAATTGCTTCTACAAACAACCTTTGACCATTTTCCATGTCCAGCGTTTTCAATTCTGATAAAGCCGCAAATACCACCGCAATAAAAATCAGAGAGAGAAGGCAGGAAAGAAAATAAATGACAAATTCTCGTAAAATGTATCTTCGAATGATCCACATGTTTTTTTAAAAACTGAAATTTATACCACTGTCGCGCATAATGTTAATATCGCCTAAAAACTGTATTTTAAAGCGGCGAACAGTCGATCATTCTTGCGGAAGGGATAAATCATCGCATCTGTTTCTGATGCGTCATAAACGACCCATCCTCCAGATGCATTCAGGGCATCTATTAAGTCATAGTCTAAATTGATCCGGTACACATTCCCATTGTCATCCGTCAGGTGAAACAAAAAGAAATTGGCGGCAAATGTGTCGTTTAGCGCGGTATAACTGATATGAAGTGAGGCTGAACCGCTGATCTCTCGACTTCCGAGATTATCATCATACGCCTCAATTTTTTCTAAATCCCCTTCCAGACTGATTGTGAAATCGTCAAGACCTGAATATTCAAATCCCAGCATTATTTGTAACAGGTCTTTTTCACTCCATGTTGCGATGATTTGACTTTCGCGGTTATAATAGGTATTTCCAGTCATCTGCGCGACAGTGGCCGTAGCCATTATCTGCTTGGCAATATCTGCTGCATTGCGAGCAATTGCGACCCCTGTTTTTTTCGCAAATTCAGTTTTGAACAACCAGGATCCCTTGACTAAATTCCCAGAGAAGCCGCCGGATTGAACGCGTCTATGGCGAGGTGTTAAAGAGAGTTGGTTTTGAAGTGCATCATAGCTTTCAAAGTCAAGATGATATCCGTCATCGTGGACATCAGCCCAGACAATTCCGAAATCGCCGCCATTAAAGGTTTTGAAAACACGAACTAGATATTCTGTGTTTTCGAGATTGTTCTCAGGAACTTCCTCATCCAGGATTACAAAATTTTCTCGCAATGCTGCCAAAGGATCGAATTCAGAGCCTTCCGTCGGCGTTTTGTTCGGGCGAAATTCATGAATTGCCACCAGATTGGTTTCCCAGGTGTTTATTTGAAGGGAGATTTTGGACGCCAAGATCGGGACACGGGCATCTTCAATATCAACCATTCCCAGCTCTCGCAAATCCCTCGGGTTTGCCATATCCGTGATCTGCTCAACGTCGGACTGTCCCCAGGCTATTATTTGTCGTCCGATTTTGATACGTAACCAACTTGAGAGTGCGCCATCCAAAAAGAGATCCCGTATCTCAGATTCGGATTCATAGGACTCCAGCGTGTCACTAGAAAAATTTTCTTTTCCGAAATGACTGTAAGCATAGTCATAAAAGCCATTCCAAACAGCTTTTGCGCGCCATTCAGACGTCAGATTGAAATCGATATTCAGATTCAAAATAGATCGGATTTTAGACCATTTTGGATACGTTTCGTCATTTTCATAGCTATATCCAAGGTCCTCTTTAAAGAACCCGCCAAAAAGTATGAAACGATCTTCAACGCCTTCGGTTTCCGTCTGGCGCAGATCGGCTTGTTGAAAACCTGTATCGTCTGTAAAACCCGTTTCTTCATTTTCATCCTCTTCAAAACCAGCCAGATCATCTTCATTTTCACCTTCCTCCCCTTCAAAATCATCCCGGATTTCTTTTGATTCCAGACCAGACTTGGCGGAAGTATCAGCGTAAAGAGTTGTATCCGGAAGAAGAGAAACGATCACAAAAAAGATAAGAACTAACCAGAATTGAATCTCAGTGAATCGCTTCATTAGATTCCCTGTTCCATTCGTTGTGTCGTAAAAACAGTATCCTCGACACCCTTGTTGTATACCAGATTGTCAAACAGCAAAACTGTCATATGCTCCATGCGTTTCTTTTTAGTTGTCTTCATCGTTAATTTTTTTGCTGTCCAGATTCCCTGAATCTTAACGATCTCTGAAGCCATAAAATACTTGATCTTTTTACCTTTTTTGACATAGAGTTTCGAACGAATCGTCATGAAATGTTCCTTGCTGATCCAGGCGATGTTTTTCAGATATCCAGTCTCATTGATCACTTTTTTCCGCTTCTCTTTTTTGGGAGTTCCCTCAATCACCCAACAATCAAATCCATCTACTTTTTCACTCTTTTTTCTAAACTTGTATTCCCATTCACTCAATTTAAATCCGTTCATGTCTGCGTAGCTGAAATCACTACCCATGAATGAATCTTTTTTATTTCCAGAGCTGATTCGCTTTACCTTTCGTAACGCAGGCAGATAAAGCCAGTTATCATCCTCCTTATTTTCATCATCCCAGTCGTAGGAAAGAAAAGCGGTATTTCTAACGTCTGCGGGGCTGAGAAAAAAGCTTATTGATTTTAAATCCTTACCATAGTCTTTGCGCAAGGATTTCATTTTCCGAACCCTCTGATTATTGCGTTTATCTATCAGGATCATGGTCATTTCAGAGGTCGAAGTTTCACCATCATCTCTGTCATCAGCTCTCTGCATGACCTCTAGGGCGGTCATTTCCTCAGCGCATAATAATACGCCCGGCCACATGAAAGCACTTAAAAAGACAAATGTAAAAATGCGGATTGTCCATTTTTGACCTTTTTTTGCGAGCATTTTAAACCTCCTCAAGAGCATTATTTGGGATTTCGTCCCTTAGTGATACTGCCAATCAGCAGATTAACATATCCAGATTGATGCCCACCTCTCCAATGATTCTAATAGACTAGAGGAGAGACTTCTGGCAAATCTGCATAGATCGTGACAACTTACCGTCATTTTATTTTGTCGCCATTTGATAGACACCATCCCAGTGCTTTCCAGGGTTGTTTTTCTCAAAGCTTTTACATCGTTCGAAAAAGACCTGGGACGCTGTATCTTTGTTAAACATTTTATTCGCGTGAGCAAAATATTTTGCTGCCTCAACCCAATTCTGATCCCGATAGAGCTGTAATCCTTTGGAATAATACCTGGCAGCTTTTAACCGCTCTTCCAGCACTTCACCTTTTTTACCCAAAACTTCATAGATCCGAACCGGTTCGTTTTTACCCACGACCCGGATCATATCAAGTTCACGAACTTCAATATGGTCTTTCGCTTCTTCATAGGTGAATTCACTGATCATTGTGTAGGTTCCATACTGTTTGTTGACACCTTCCAGTCTGGCCGCAAGGTTGACGCCGTCTCCCATCATAGTATAATCCATGCGATAAGCAGAGCCCATATTTCCCACCACCATGAAACCCGTATTCAGTCCAATTCTGACATTCAACTGGTGTTTTCCATGTTTTTTCCAGTTAGTCCGCATGGCTATCAGTTTTTGTTGCATCTCAAGTGATGCCAGGCAGGCTCTGGTGGCGTGGTCACCGTAGGTTATGGGAGCCCCGAAAAAGGCAATCACCGCATCACCCTCAAATTTATCAACGGTACCATCATACTTCATTATAATATCGGTCATCGCGGTGAGGTACTCATTCAATAATTCCACAAGTTCTTCAGGAGAGAGTGATTCGGAAATCGTTGAGAAACCCTGCACATCTGAGAAGAAAGCAGTGATCTCCATTTTTTTTCCCCCTAACTCCAGCAAACCAGGATCGTCCACCAACTGATCGATCACTTTTGGTGACAGATATTGCTGAAACGCACCCTTAATAAATCGTTTATCTTTCTCTTCACCAAAAAACTTGAAAAGAACAATAGCAAACCAATTCACCATGATGACACCAAGGACATAGACAAAACTGGTCCACGTTCGTTCATTAAAGAGTAACCACAGATTCCCTGTAAAATAACCGACCAGATAGAGCAGTGAAAAAATCAGTCCCTGTAAGGCCCTTAGTTTAGTCAGGATCAGGCCAATGATCAATCCAGAAAAGAGAATCAGCAGAAAAGATAAAAAGTGTATAAAATCTGACTGATATAAGTAATCATCGCTGAGAATATTGTCGATCAGATTGGCATGGATCTCAACCCCGGGAAAAGCGGTTCCAAAAGGTGTGGTTCGTAGATCATATATACCTGTTTCGGTGGCTCCTAGAAGCACTATTTTGTCTTTGAGCTTATCCTTTGCGATTTTATGATGGATCACGTCAGAAACAGAAAAGTGCGGAAATGTATTGCGCGGGCCCCGATAATTGATCATGATAGTTCCATCACTGGCAGTCTGTATCCATTTTTTCCCTATTGAAAAACCCTCTATGCCACCTTCTCTGACAACCATGCGAATAGGTTCATTTCCATAGTAGCGCCTGATAATTTGCAGGTCCAGTGACGGGAAGTACATGTCCCTGAACTTGATGACCATTGGAATTCTGCGAATGGTACCGTCTTCAAGATCGGGTGCAACATTGAAATAGCCATTAAGTGCGCTTCTGGAATTTAGCTGATGGATGTTTGCTTCTGCTGCCTGACCTTCTATGAGTGGGAGATTTTCCAGATGCTCTGCACCCTGAATAATCGTAATTTCAGAATTTTCAATGCGCGAGGCCGACTCGTCGAGTTCCTCCACTGTTAAATGCTTGACGTCCTCCATGCTGGCAGTGAGAAAAAAGAAATAGCCCAAAACGATATTATGCCATTTACTCAACTCAGCACCGAATTTAGCATCATTGTTGACCTCTGACGAAATCTTCGTTCGAATTCGCCTTAAGCCGCTAATCAAATCAGGGTTATTTTTGTTTTCAACCGCTGCAAGCTTGTAAAACTTGTCGAGGGCATATTGGGAAGATATATCATTGGCGTCCGGCTCTGAAAAAAGTACATCATATCCGATGACTTTAATTTCATAATATGACTCCAGTTCGCGCAATAGTCTGGCCATCACAGACCGTTTCCATGGCCACTGTCCAAAGTGATCGATAGCTTTAGTGTCAATAGCCACGATAGCGACTTCATTATTTTGTAAAGTATGACCCCGGCTTCGCATTGCAATATCGATCACCTGTTTATCCAGCAAATCCAGAAAACTTCCAGAGCCAAAACCCAAGAAATTATGACCATAGACAATGACAAATATCAGCGTAATCGTGACAGAAATTTTAAACCCGGAAAGCTTAAAAATTTTCTTTAACATTTGATCCCTTTGCAGAGGATTAGTTTTTCACGAGCTCTTTTTGGGGCTGTGATTTGTTGCAGAACCGGAATAGACTGAATCAATCAGACTCTGTCGCATTGTATCAACAGGCGCTTTTTGACCAGTCCAGAGTTCAAACGCCTCAACTCCTTGATACAAAAGCATATCAATACCATTCATATGGGAGATCGACCACTCAATTGCTTTTTTCAGCAGTCGCGTCTCAGGTGGATTATAGATAATATCAACAACCTGATTACAATGTCTGAGCACTTCATCCGGCAGAGGGCAGTCATCATTGTGCATCCCCACGGAAGTCGTGTTGATAACGATATCTGTTTGAAGATCGACTGGCAAAATCGTATTGATATGCAGGTTCGGAATGGCACTGTGCAAGAGTTCCGCTAGATTATCCGCTTTTTTCTGGGTTCTGTTGACAATCACCATTTCTGATACGCCCGCCAGCGCCAGGGAAACAGTAATCGCTCGGGCCGCACCGCCAGCACCGGCCAATAGAATTCTTTTCCCTTTCAGGCTGATATCCGCAGCCTGCAACGACCGTATAAATCCGTTTCCGTCTGTGCTATACCCCTTCCAGCCATCATCCGTCCTGATGACAGTGTTGACCGATTGCAGCATCGCAGCTTCATCAGATAGCAAATCCAAATAGGGAACGATTTTCTCTTTGAAGGGAATAGTAACATTGAAACCCTGAACGCCGGAGATAACAAAGGCGTTCAACAGCTGAGGCAGCTGAGATTCATTTATGAGGAAGGGGAGATAAACCGCATTGATGCCACACTCCTGAAAAGCCAGGCTGTGCATTCTAGGTGAAAAAGAGTGTTTAATCGGATTACCGATCACTCCATAGAGAGCGGTCTCCCCATTAATGGAAATGCACGACAGTTTGGCTACTCGCTCATCGCTATTCATTCTCACCAAAACGTTGGTTAATTAACGTCACCAGAGCAGACAGGGCTTTTCGCTCGTGTGTTTCGTTTTCCCCTGAAATCCTTATATCGACATAAGTTTCATGAATGGCCGCCAGCATTAGTACATCCATGATTGATTTCGCGTCAGCATCCTGTTCATTACAACTGATTGTAATTTCAGCCTCATACTCCGACGCTGTTTGCACCAACTTTGTAGCAGCTCTCACATGAAGACCTAACTTATTGATAATCTGAACTTTTTGTTCAAGCATCGGTATCAGCCTTAAATTCCGCGTTTATAAACCCAATGCTTTTTTGAGGTCATCCACTCGATCGGTCCTCTCCCAGGTAAATTCGGCCAACTCGCGCCCAAAATGACCGTAGGCGGCTGTTTTTTGAAAAATAGGTCTTTTCAAGTCAAGGGTTTCAATAATCCAGGCAGGTGTAAGTGGAAAGAGCTGTCGAACAGCGTTTTCAAGCGCGGATTCTTCAACTTTGCAGCTGCCGAATGTATTAATATTGATGGATACTGGTTCGGGAAATCCAATGGCGTAAGCAATCTGTACTTCACACTCATCGGCGATTTCAGCTTTAACAATATTCTTAGCAACATAACGCGCTGCATAAGCAGCAGATCGGTCCACCTTTGATGGGTCTTTTCCAGAAAAGGCACCACCGCCGTGTCTCCCCATACCTCCGTAAGTATCAACTATAATCTTCCTGCCGGTCAATCCACAATCTCCCATTGGTCCGCCAATCACAAAGCGGCCGGTTGGATTAATCAACCAACGTGTGTTCTCGTCGAGCATTTCGGCGGGAATGACTGCTTTGCCAACTTTTTCGATAAGATCACTTTCGATCTGACGATGGCTGACGTTTTCATCATGTTGGCTGCTGATAACCACCGCTGTCACCTTTACCGGTTTTCCATCTCTGTACAGGACCGAAACCTGGCTTTTACCATCCGGTCTCAGATAATCCAGTTCACCACTTTTTCTTTTTTCAGTCAGTTTTGCTGTTAGTTTATGGGCAAAAGAGATAGGCATGGGCATCAGTTCCGGGGTTTCATTTGTTGCATAGCCAAACATCAGACCTTGATCACCAGCACCTTGCTGTTGATATAATCCCTCACCAGTATTGACTCCCTGAGCAATGTCAGGCGATTGTTTGTCCAGAGCTACCATGACCGAGCATGATTGGTAATCAAAACCTTTTCTCGAATCATCATACCCAATCCCATTTATCGTTTCTCTGACAACTTTTTGAAAATCAACATTGGACTTTGAGGTGATCTCACCAGCGATCACTACCAGTCCGGTAGTGATCATTGTTTCGCAAGCAACACGACTTGAAGGATCCTCTTTCAGCATACTATCTAAAACGGCATCAGAGATTTGATCTGCCATTTTGTCTGGATGTCCTTCAGTAACCGATTCTGATGTAAATAAAAACTCTTTAGGCATTTTTCTCCTTCATTTCATGACGTAAAAAGTGTACTCAATCAGCCAAAAGATGCCAATCCCAATCACAATTGATGATCATGAATTATAGGCAGTGTCCTGTGGTATTAGTACTTTTTTAGATTAAACCCTTTCTGACATCATATTGTATTTGTGAAATAAACCTTGATGTAAAATGGCAAATATTTCTCATTAAAAGTAGGCCGAACTCCATAATCAAAGAGATTATTTTTTAAGCCCTAAGATCGAATTTACGTCTTCAATGCGTTCCATGTCAAGAATGTTCCTTCGATAAATCGGATGCAAACTTATATTCTGAATGCTTTTTTGAAAATTTCGGGTACCATTTTTAAAATAAAAACGTTATGCTTGTGTAATAGAATTCAACTCAAGACATTTCAAGTATATCCGATTGATAAATAACAATTTTTTGAAGATTATTGTTTGGTCGAATCGCTGACGAAATTTCGATGAACCATAAGAAACGCTTTTTAAACGCCAAAAACAACCTATGCAACTGTTGAATAGGTCGCAATCAAAATAATTAACAACTCTGATCGATGAGTCGGATTTACTACGTGTATATAGAGATTCGATCACATCTTTTTCCCATTTTTAGCATACTTATTGCTTTTATTTTGTGAAATTGCCGGCCACTGGATAAAGTCTTGTGGCTATTTAGGCAGCCACAAGCGTACGAAGGTCAAATTCAAGGTCGTTATTAATGCTGAAATCATTTAAGAAAAATCGGGAACAGAAAGTCATTCACAAGGCTGACGCGCTTCTAACTAAGGGTATATCACAGCTACACGGTAAACTGTATAAGCAGGCCATGATTGAATTTCAAAATGCTTATCAGTTGGACCCCAATACTACTTTACAAAGGCTGGATAAAGAGTTTAAGCATTTTCGGGATCTCCACGATCATGAAGCGGCGTTATCAATTGGCTTGATATTGATCAAAATAAAAAAAAGCGATTATGAACTGGTTAATCTTGTCGGTAACTGTGCCCGCAAACAGAAGAATTACAAACAGGCCAACAATCTTTACCGCCATGCATTGAAGATCAATCGGAATTTTCCACTCGCCTTTTACAACCTGGCAGCCAGTATGGGAAAGGTTGATAAATTCGACGATGATATTAAGAAGTCATTTAAAGTATTTGCTGGTCTTAAAGACTATGTTCTCCCGGAATATGCTGAAGATACAGATTTTGGTGAAAGAGTTCAGAAAAGGTTGAATGACACGTCGAACAGTAATTTTGAACTAGAGGTCCACGATCTCGAACAGCAGATTAAAGATAAGGAGGCAAGCGGTGACTATCAGGAAGCCAAGGTCTTAGGCATCGAACTTGAAGAACTCAAACGAAATAACAGCAAGACACCAGACACAGACTATGAAAATTTTTATGCGGAGCTGATCAATACAAAAGATACCGATGAGATGACTGAAGATGATAAGCAAATTCAGTTAAGAAATATGTACAACTTCGGTATTTTTTTGCTCAATCATAAAAAAACGGAAATGGCACTGAAAGTATTCCATCAGGTCAGAGATTCCGACACCCATTTCAAATACTTGGATATGCTGATCGCTATTGCTATGGCTATTTCCGGCCATACAAAGGATGCTATCAAGTTTTTTGTCGATGAGCTGGGCGAAGAACAGTACAACCGTTTCTTTAATATCAACCTCGGCTTCATGTATAAAAACATCGGTAATCGATTGCTGGCGACTAAATACCTCGCAATAGGTGCAGAACTTCTCGAAAAATCCGATGGCCTTTACAATTTGTCCGATCTATTGGAAATCGCAGATCAAAGTGTGCAAGATGGAAACTATAAAAAGGCGCTCAAATTGTACAATGTTGCTGTTTCTGAAGTAGAAAATACGGATATCTGGTCGAAAATTGGTAACGTCTATGTCAATCTCAAAAAATATGATGAGGCGACCAAAGCCTTCAGGGAAATTCTGAAATTGGATCCCACTTCTGAATTTGCTCACCGACAATTGAAGGATTTGCATGATATCTTCTGTGTGAGAGCTGAAAGCTTCTTTCATCAATCTAAATTTCAGGCTTCGGCGGGTATGTACGAAAAAGCGCTTCGTATCCTTCGCCCTGCTGAAACGATAAAACAGACTGCCTCCGTCTACAAGGTCATGAAAAACAACACCAAGGTTGAGGCACTTAATAACGAGTACGAAGAGATCCTTAAAAAAGAGAGGGAGCTCGAAACTGAAAAAGCGCGCAAAGAAAACATCAAACTTGGAAGACTCCACATCAAGCGTAAAAATTATGCGCAGGGAATTGATATCCTGGAGACCGCTTTCCGTATGAAACTGGATAAGGATGTTTTTGTCCTGTTGGCGTCTATTTACAAATCACAGAATAAAAAATTAGAAATGCAGGATCTACTTAGTCGCTGGAACAAGAAGGTTGAGTACGAAGATAAAATGAAAAAATTTGAAAAAGAAGAGCAACGCGCTCAAATGGCCGACAACTGATATGACAGTGAAATATGTGTCCTTCGTCGGCCGGTCTAATTCTGGAAAAACCACTCTCATAACCCGTCTGATTCCTGTTCTTCGTGACAGAAACATCAAAATAGGCACCATTAAACACACCCATCACGCGGCCGAATTTGATAAAGCCGGAAAAGATTCGTGGCGGCATAGACAGGCCGGTAGCGAACAGGTGGTGTTGCACTCACAAAATCAACTTGTACTGTATACAGACCAACCCTCTAAGCAGTCATTGGCTGAAACGGTTGAGCGCTGGTTCGGTGAATTTGATCTGGTGATTTCAGAAGGGTTCAAAAACGAAGCCGGATTGAAAATTGAAGTGTACAGAGAATCTACAGGGAAACAGCCTCTATATGTCGACCCCGAATTCGATATTCAAGCAATTGTCAGTGATACGGACCCGGACACATCCATCACTGTCTTTGATTTTGAGGAGCTAGAGGCCCTTAGTGACTGGATAATCAAAAAAACGGATCTAAAGCCGGAATGACACAAACCTAAGAAGCATGAAAACTTAGGGATCGTTCAAAAATAACTTCACATAATCTATTCGTAAAAGTCCTAAAAACACTGGACATTTTGCAAACAGAATGTGAACTAATTTTTGAGCCAACTCTTAAGTATAAAATTAATTCGATCTGCCACAACATTTTTTATATTTCAAACCGCTTCCACATGGACATAGTGCATTACGTCCTACTCTTTTCCCACGAATTATCTCGTTTGACGCAGGATCAGACCTCCTGAAATCTCGATCTCTTTCGTCCTTTATTTTTCCTGCCAGTATGTTTAACCGCTCACGGGAATGATGAATGAATTGCTTCCAGCCCTCACACAAATGGCTAAGATGGTCTGCGGGATGACCCGCATAAGCACGATGTTTGAGACAATCTCCACTGCAAAGGTCAAGACAATCACAATGCTCACAGAATTGATTCCACTTACTTTTTCTAACGCCAAAATTACGATACAGTGTTGAGTTTGCCATTTCAGACCAGGAAGTGGTCATGATATTACCCAATTTCAGCTGTTGATCTACAAAAAAATCACAGGGATAGACATCACCATTGTACTCTACTACAAAATACTGGCAGCAGTTTTTTCCCAACGTGCATACATTATCGACGCCATCGACGATTTTTGAAAGCAGCGCGTCAAAATGTCTGATGGATACTTTATGGGTATCCTTCTGATACCACTCATCAAAAAGTTCACACAAAAACCGGCCCCATTCCGCACCCGTGATGGAAAATGGCATTGGATTACCAGCCTTATCGAACTCTACACAGGGGATATACTGATGGTAATAGTAACCCTCATTCGTCAGGTAACGGTATATCTCTCTGGCATGAGCCACGTTAGCACGACTGACCAGCACCAGAATATTATATGAGACACCTGCATTATTCAAATGGTTGATCCCCTGGATCACATTCGAATGGGTTGGATCCCCGATATGATTTGTACGGTATCTGTCGTGTAACTCAGCTGGACCATCCAAACTGCAGCCTAATAAAAAATGGTACTTCGCCAGATGACTTGCAAACTCGGCGTCTATCAGTGTGGCATTCGTCTGCAGACCATTCGCCACACTTGCACCTTTTTTTCCATGTCTCATTTGCAGGTCCACAACTTTTTTGAAAAAAGGAAGCCCCATTAAAGTAGGTTCTCCGCCTTGCCAACCAAAGGAATAAACCGACTGATCTGTTTTCAGGTAGCTCTCAATAACCTGCTCCAGTACCTTATCACTCATCCTGTGTCTGGCTGATTCACCATATAAACTGCATTTTTCAAGATAAAAACAGTATGTACAATTGAGATTGCAGTCTGCAGATGCAGGTTTGATTAAGAGAGAGAAATTCTTCATGTTGAGTTAATTCCTTGCTTTGTAAGTGAACTAATGGTTTATTTGCATCAAGTTGCGGCTCTGCTTTTAATCATTGAGAATAGCCTGTTAATTCAGCATATCCCTTTCCTGAAATTCCGTCTCCTCTGACCTGCACTGCACCTTCCCAATAGGCAAAACGGTGATGATGTTCTTGGTTTTTTTGTAGGGGTTCCATAAAAAATTCCAGATTTTTCGTTGGTATTCGTATGTTCCAGGCTGAAGGATACCTTTTATCTGTAGCGGGACTGCGCCAATAGTCCACCACTGCAATTTCAACATCACTTTTTTTCAGATGAAGGCGAATACCATCCCGGTCAACGAAAGAACCGGATGAAAACTCACTGATGCCACCATCCTCTTTTCGGATTTGAAAAAACATAATTTCCCGCCAGTCATCAAGCTGGATTGAAAACCAATCCCACCCTGTTTGATTGCGGCTTAAAGCACTCGTACTCCATTCCCGATCCAGCCAACTAAATCCAGAAACTGAATAGGTTTCATCAGCGATACCAATATGTCCTTTTGACCGGATACGCGTATTGGAATAGTAATAGGAGGAATTTCCTTCTTCTGGACCTTTTTGACTCAGGCCGTCTTGTCCATTAAATATCAGCGGTTTCAATTGTGTCAGCGTTAATTGAATATCAATTTTCTGCTCTCGAGCCCTCAACATCCAATTGCCACCCCTGGTTTCAGCAACCTCCCAATTCTCAAGCCATACCTTGAAAGGTTGCGCTTTTGCTCCTGACAACCCCAAACTGTCACGGGAAAAACGTTCAAAAGTATAGAACTCGCCTTGCTTTATATCTGATATCGCAAAGTGGGCCATATATAATTGATTCGTTCGCCATCTAGAATGACTTGTATTTTGTTTTCCAATAGCCTGTCGAAAAAACGTTAATTGATAACCGAAGGGACGTCCCCCTTCAGAATTCAAATTCCCTGTGAAGTACCACCATTCAGTTTGAAAAGTGTTATGAGGCCCAAAATCGCCTGGAAAATTGAAGCTCCTGGGATGGACGGCTTTATCAAAATTTTCTGAAATGGGACCGTCTGAAAGTACCTGCGTCACATCTGCAAATACAGCTCTCTGTTCCGGCTTGCTTATTAGATAGAAAATCCCTGCTCCAGAGACAATCCCCACTAGCAAAATTATGACGACCCATTTTCTCATTCTATTTACTCGGTACGAAGAGCCTCAGCAATCTGTTTTCTACTGATGGCATATGCAGGATAAATCGCTGCCATTAATGATGCAATGACCGCAATGCTGATTGCTTGCAGATAATGATGGGGTCCCATCACAAACTCTAGTGTCCATCCGAATGATCGCCTGTTAATGATAAATACAAGTATCCAAGCCAAAACCGTTCCGAGTGGCAATGCCAGCAAGCCGGAAATACAGCCAATTATTCCTGATTCGGCTAAAAGCATGCGCCAAAGTTGGGAGATAGTCATGCCGTTTGCCCTTAGGACACCAATTTCCTTGGTTCGCTCAAGCATCATAGACATGATGGAGTTAAACACGCCAATAAAAGCAACCAGCACAGCCAGTATTTTTAAAGCCACTGTAATAGTGAAAGTTCGGTCAAAAACTTCTATCGCATTTTCTCGAATATTGGCATTTGATGAAATGACGAATTGATACTTTTTTGCCAGCCGTTGATTAATGCGATCTATCAGGTTTTCAGGAGATATGCCCGGCTCAGATAACAATGCAATACCTGAGATTTGATTATCCTCCCAGTATTTTTGATAAATCTCTGTTTTGATGAGAATCATCCCCTGTTGTGATGAAAAATCTCGAAAAATGCCTGCCACCGGAAAAGAGAGAACACCTTGGTTTGTATTGAGATTTATGCCTCCGCCCTCATCTTTCCTGAAACCGTTTTGCCATGCGAAAGTTTCCGAAATGAAAACGGATCCATTTGCAAATTGGTCGTAGATAGCCGTTTTTGTTCCAGCCTTCCAGATCCAGTTTCTCTCAACAATTTCCTTATCCTGGGCGAGAAGAACCGCTCCTGTATATTCGCCGGCATTGATTTTAAAAGCCCTCATAAGAAACTGTTCACTGATACCCGGTATTTTTTCCAGAGCTTTGGGAAGTTCCAGGTCCAAGTTTGGGAAATCACGGTTTGTACCAACAAGATAAATATCAGCTTTAATGGTAGTTTCTAACCATTGAACAACTGTGGATCGAAAGCTTTCTACCATAATACCAACACCGACGATGACAGAAACAGCAATCATCAATGCAGCTATTGATACTGCTGATCTGCTCAGGGAACGCAATATGTTGCGAAAGGCCAGCCTGAGGGTCAACTTATATTTTACAAGCGGGGTCCATATACAAAAGCGGAGCAAAGACTGTGATATAATCGGTACCAGTAGTGCACTACCAAAAACGATGAAGAGAAGCCCACTGAAGCTAAATTCAAGTCTATGTGTTTGGACACTTAAAATGGCCGATCCCGCAAGAAGAAAACATAAACCAACCACTGATAATTTTGGAATTAATCTTGAGGCATATTTTTCCAGGGCAGACCGCCGTATTACGTCAACAGGGCTCACCTGTATGGCTTCAATGGCTGGAAAAACTGCTGATATAAAGGAAGCCAGTAAACCTAATCCTAACGCTTTTAGCAGGTTGAACGGTGATGCAGTGTATGCAGTGATAGCCAGGACAAAATAGAGATCTGATACTGTCTGGCTGACAAGCTGAACCGTGCCTATTCCCAAGAGCAGACCGAGTCCCAGCCCTAAAAGGCTGCCGATAAATCCCAGAATGATTGTCTCTCCCATGATCATTAAAAAAATTTCTCCCCGTGTGACACCTAAAGCCCTTAAAATTCCAAACAGTTTGCGACGTTGAACGACAGAAAATGTAATGGTATTGTATATCAGAAACATTCCTACCAGCAGAGCTAACAGGCTCATAGCCATCAAATTGAGTTCAAAGGAGCTTGACATCTGACGGATCGATGCACTTCTTTTTGCTGCAGGAACTATCACTGCATCGGGTGGCAGGATCTTCTCAATCGACTGAACAGCGGCTGCGTCTTCGTCTGTAATGACCAGATCGATACGGCTGATCTGATCGCCCATCATCAATAGCTCCTGAGCCGTAGCAATGTCAGAAATGATGACTCCTGAAAGCGCGATTTGAGAATTCTTATCCCAACTTTGCAACAGTCCGTATACCACAACCGGGATTTCCTTGCCTCTCTGAAACAAAGTCAGATTATCACCCACAGCAACACCGGCTTTCGAAGCCAATTTTTCTGAGATCAATATTCGTCCAGGTTCGGCCAGCAAACCTGTGAAAATGCGGATTGACTGAGCGTTGCCTCTGGAACTCAAAATATTCCGATAATTCATCTCTGAAAAAGGATCGATTCCCATCAACTTTAATGTGCGCATATCTAACTCTTTTATTTGCACATATCCTTCAACAACAGGTGCATTGCGGCGGTGTCCCGTTTTCACTCTTAGATCTTTAAAAACAGCTTGGCTGAACCCGGCTTGATTTCCAACAATTTGATGGGTTGTTTTTCCAGTCAAACTTTCAGTGGAGAGCTTAAATGATTGGCTGACACTTGAATTTGCAATATCAATCGCCAAAACCACAGCGACTCCCATTGCTATACCAATGATGATAAGCAATGACTGCAACGGATGCACCCGGTGATAACCTAAACCGGTTTTAAGTAGAATCTTTCGGGCCATATTCAAGATACAGATTTTTGGATACCTTCGAGTGAAGTGGGAACCAACAACCCATTTTCGATCTGAAAGATATGGTCCGCTATTGCAAGAGCTTCTTTGCTGTGGGTCGCCATGACAAGTGTTTTCTTTTTCTCTTGGATCAAACGGACCATCATCTCCAATACGATTAAGCCGGTGTTATGATCCAGGTTTCCAGTGGGTTCATCCGCCAGTATGATCTGTGGATTGTTGACAAGCGCGCGAGCAATTGCAACTCTTTGTTGCTCTCCACCGGACAAATACTCCGGCATGGAATCGAGCCGATCTTCCAGACCGACATGCTCAAGAATACTGATGGCGTTCTTTTTCGATTGACGACGATTAACACCATCTAATTCACTGATTAATATCGTATTTTCCAGAACCGTCAAAGTAGGAATCAGATTAAAAAACTGAAAGACAAATCCAAGCCTTCGTCTACGGAAGAGTGTTCTCTCGTAATCGGACAAATTGGAAAGATTCCTGTTTTCAACCAGCACCTCCCCTGAATCTGGAAGATCAATTCCACCAATTATATTCAGTAAAGTACTTTTACCCGACCCGCTCTTGCCGAGGACGACAGAAAACTTGCCCTTCGGAAAATGGGCATTCAGCCCAGACAGGATGGTTTGTTTTTTTCCACCTTCCAAATAAAACTTGCTGATATTTTGGAGCAGTATAGCCATTAAGTCTCTGTGTCTATTTTTGTAACGTTGGAATCAAGTAGCCTTAATTCTACTTTTCGGATCACTGCATCGTTTTAATAATTGCATATGATTTTTCCTTTGCCTATATGCAATATTTTCTGGTATTTATAAACAAGATATCAGCATTTTGAGGAGAACGTTTCTGTATCAGATGGGAAAAAAGAACTGAGAACATCCTATATGCCTGGGAAAAATAATCTAGATCCGATTCAAGCAAGGACAAAGTGGCAAAACTCAAAAAAAAGCAACGCGTTGAGAAGTATTTAAATCAGCTGATGAAGGGAAGGTTTTTTACTGTCGATGATCTCTTATCACTAACTATCCGGGATCTACAGGAAAACACACCACTGCTCGATATCAGCAGACCAACAATCGCAGTTGTACTGAAAACCTATAAGGAAAGGTTCAAAAACAAAAAAAATATACCGGCATCGGCTGGTGAAAAAGGTCAACCGCTTAAAATAGAAAATGACCTTAACAATCTGAGTTCAGAAGAGATTGTTAAGGTTCGCAAGATGATTGACTCGTTTGAAACACAAATGGAGGACGTCCTGACTACCTTTGAGGAGTTGAAGTCAGCACTTGCGGATATAGGTATGGATTATCGAAAACTCCTGGCCCAGTACCGGGCAAAGTTATGACATATCTGTCCCTTCCTCAATAAATTCTGATGATTCCCCTCTCCACTGTAGAGATCGAAATCAGGGAAGATAATCCTCTCTGACGGGTGAAAAGATTTCAATGGCTATTGAATCGTCAATTAGAGTTGCGCCATGTTGGACACCTCCCGGAATGCACCAGCTGTCACCGGGCTTGACTTGAAATACCTGGTCCCCGATTGTGAGATCCAATCTTCCGGAAACCAGATAGCCAATCTGTTCATGGGGATGCTCGTGAAAAGGTAGCTTTGTACCCTGCTCCATTTTGAACTCCACCATTGAAACGTGTTCCCCATACGTTAACGTTTTCAGCTGAATGCCATCTACCGGATTCAAATAATTGTCCCCGTTTTTATTGTAAAACATCTCATTTCCTTAATCGAATTTACTCAAAAAGTTAATTACATCTCCATTTAAGGGTCGGCTTAAAAATTAGTTCACATTCTATGTGCAAAATGTCCAGTTATTTTAGGACTTTTGTAGATAGATTATGTGAAGTTATTTTTGAACGATCCCTATGTGGAAATTATAATCCAGTTTTTGACAACTCTTCAAACATTTCCTTTTGTTTCGGCGTTAACTTCTCCGGCAAAATGGCAAAAAGTCGAATCAAAAGGTTCCCACTGTTGTTTTCTCCTTTTGGAATACCTTTGCCCTTTACTCTGAGCATAGCGTTATTTTTTGTACCAGGAGGCACTTTCAATTCGATCTTCTTTTTATCTAGGGTCGTAATGTCAATTGTAGTTCCCAACACCAGGTCCGTCAGTTTGATCTCTTTTTCCATGATTAAATCGTTCCCGTCCCTTTGGAAGATGACATGTGGTGCAACACGGATATTACAGTAGAGATCACCACGCTGGCCGGTATATTGGTCAACTGGTCCCTTTCCTTTGACTTTGAGCTTCTTACCCGCTTCGATACCCGGTGGAATTGCCAGGATAATCTTATCGATGCCAGATCCGGAATTGAATGAGACTGTTTTCTTCCCCCCAAACACCATCTCTTCCAAGGACAAGGTCAGTTCCAATTCTGCTTTTTGCGGTTCTGGTGGTCTACCTCTGTTGCTGAAACCACCATTACCCCCAAAAGGGCTACTTCCAGAATTGAAGGAATATCCGGGTGTCCGACCGGGTTTTCCTCCACCCCCGCCGAAAAAAGAGGAGAAGACGTTATTTCCGAAGCCAAATTCTTCAAAGATACTGCCGATATCGAAACCTTTAAAAATATCTTCCTGGGAATACCGGTTGGAAAAACCTTCAGAGCCGAATTGGTCGTACTGTCTTCTTTTTTCGTTGTCACTCAGAACAGCATACGCTTCACTGATTTTTTTAAATTTTTCCTCCGACGCTTTGTTGCCTTTGTTTTTATCAGGATGATGCTTCAAAGCAAGTGTTTTATACGCCTTTTTAATTTCCTTTTGGCTGGCATCTTTTTGAACACCTAGGGTTTTATAATAATCTTCTGCCATAATATGGATTTAATTTGTACCGTTTTGAAAAACCAAAATTTATTTTTCGGTGGATAAGGTTGTTCTTAACCAACTTAATGAGGCGACTAAATGAGTCCTGTTTCTTTGGCAGCCCTTTCAATCTGTTCCAAACGCACAGGCAGCGATCCGGTGATACCAATAGATAGTCTAACCAACCCAGGCGATAGTCCCATCGCTCTCTGATCTTCAATCCCAATTTCTGAGGCTGTTGAAGATCCTGAACAGGACATAAGAGTATCAAAATAACCTAATGATACAGCAATCAGTCCAAAACGCTCTTTATTTTGGAGCAATGACATAAAAGTCTCCGCTCTCTCCTGTGTCAGACAATCAACAGCCAATATCCCGCCATAACCATACCCATCATTAAGCATTGATTTCATCAATTCATGTTCGGGATGAGAAACAAGTCCAGGGTATATGACATTAACCTTAACCTTGTTTAAGAGCTCAGCCACTGCTTGCGCCCGAACACTATGTTCTTTCATGCGCAGAGACAAGTGGGGGAGTCGCTGTTGAATGTCAAATGCCGTTCTGGCGTCCATTGTAGGTCCGAAAAGCATTATACGACCAGTGTGCAAGTCTGTCAGCTGGTAAACAAATTCTTTACTGCTACAAATAACACCCGCAATAACATCACTCGCGCCATTCACAAATTTGGTCAGTGAACTGACGACGATATCCGCACCCAGAAATGAGGGTGTGATAATCATAGGCGTAAAAGTGTTATCGACGACCAGAAGTTTTTCACTTTCATGGGCTATCTTCGCCAGCATTGGAATATTCGCGATCTGCAACGTAGGATTACCAACGGACTCTGTAAAGATCAGCTTCGTGTTTGATGAAATCGCTGCTTGAACTTCTGCATGATCAGAAATATTTACAAAACTTGTCTTAATTCCAATTTCAGGCAGCAGATGTTCAAGCAGTGCATGGGTCCCTCCATAGATCGTATTGCTCGCCACAACATGGTCCCCTGCCCGGCACAATTGCAAAATGGAACAGGCGATCGCCGACATTCCACTGGAAGTGCAGATCGCAGCTTCCGTGTTTTCCAAAGCAGCCAGTTCCCTGGCCAGAGTATCGACAGTGGGATTAAAATGACGGCTGTATAAGAAATATCCTCCTTTCTCCGGTCCTCTGACTCCCTTAAATATATCAGGCATTATTCCCGGATCCAAGACAGTAAAAGTAGAGGATCTGGAGATAGAAGGTGCAACACCACCATGCTCTCCAAATTCACGGCGAATATGCCACAGGGCTTGTTCTGGATTGAATTGAGCCATTGTTCCCCCTTTTTAAAACAGTGTTATTGCTCAAAAAGCGATAAACATTCTGAATTAAAGTCCTCGTGTTGATATTTTATTACATTAGCGATCTTCCAATCAAGGAAAACCTTTTTTCAAAGTAGGTCTTTTCACTCTGAAACACCTGGTCGGTTTAGTAAAATAGTGATTGGGATTGGATTTTCAGAAGTGAACTGGCATTTGCAAGCACAGCATAGCCTGGTTTGGACTTAATTTGGAGAAGAATGAATTAGCTCATTAACGTGCTTAAGTGAATCCAATATCTGCAATTTGAAAGAACGTCCTAGTTTTGAGAATCTCTAAAAGAATATCATGAACAGATTCTTGTGGCGGGTTTAACGAAAATATTTTATTCTTGCTTATGGTGGTGCCTCATTTGTGGTTATTTATTAATTTTATGAGTTAACTCAATAATCTCTGGGATACGTCGCTTCACTTTCGAACACAAGAATCAGTTATAACCCAACAACCACAATACTTGATTAAAACTCAAGATGGAAATGAGAAAAAATCAATTAATAATCATTTTGCTGACGACTGCTGTGCTTGTCATTCTGGGAAACGGGTGTACAACGGAAAAATTAGAAATTAACGTGAAGGCAATGAATTATCAAGGTTGTATGCAGCATTCAGGAGTCAAAAAATACTATACTACGTGGTTAAACAGAAATGCATTTTGTAAACGAAATACTGTTGATGTGAGAATTAAATAATTCAAATAATTCAGACAAGAGAAATGAAACCCAAGATTTGGACATTAACCTGAATGTAGCTTCAGTGTAGTCGAAACTTAAAAAAAGAAGACAAAAAAAAGGCTTGAGCCGTTGCCGGTTCAAGCCTTTTTTAGTACTGGTTGCGGGAGGAGGATTTGAACCTCCGACCTTCGGGTTATGAGTTCGAACAGTGTGATTTTCATTGATTTATATCAACCATTACCCATTGTTATATTTCGTTATAGATTCTTTATTCAAAAGACTCTACAGAGATTTAGCCTTGTTTTGGTTTGATAATAAAATCACCGATTATTACCTGTTAATATCCGCTGTTGACCACCTATATGACCACTAAAATTTGACTCCAAAATAGCCTATTTTCAACCCTGAATAATTTTCAATAGTCGGGGAAACTATCGCAGTTTTAATATAATAAACCAGAAGCCAATCTTCAATTTCCATAAGTCTATGTAATGACAACAGAGGAAATATTAGATGACATTTTTTTTCTAAATCGATGCCAAAGCCGTTGCTATTTTGAAATCTTGACCTTTTTTTTCTTTTCAAGTTCTATTTTACCACGTTCAACCAAATAAAAACCGTTGCCTGAAGTGGTGTATTTTATTTCTATCATACGCTCATAGATATCATGAACACCTTCAAAATCGTTTCTGACACTATCTCTTAACTCTTTGATCAGATCAGTCAATCTATCGGGAAGATCAGTAAGCATTAAAATAGGTCTTTGTCCTGCTTTAGCGGCGCCAATTGCATTGTTTAAGGCATTATATACTGATATCAAGACTTCATGCAGATAAAGCATTCTTCGATCATACTCAATATTATATACCCGATTTGCAGCAGCGTGTAATGCGCTAAAATAGAAAATAAAATCTTCAGGGTTCGTATTTTTTTTAACTTGATTTAAAAAGAACTCTATTTCATCAATCATCAATTTTTTTAAATCGTCTTTTTTCATTCGTTTCCTTTGTTTAAGCTTGAATCAGCATCTTTTCCGTTTCTTTTTTTCTTTTATAATCTTCGAATAGGAAGTCACTGCTTGCAGAGTTTACTATTGAACTCGGACACTTAAAATCTTCAGGAAATGTTTCTCTTTTCTTTCCAAGTATAAACCTGTCCTCTTGACCTGGTATCGAACGGATCGCCTCTGGGTAATCTCTTAAGATTCTAAGTTGATTATCCATTGCTACCCCTTGCATGGCTGTTCCTGATTCGTAGCGCGCAAAATTCTTTTTGCTAACTCGAAGCATTTTGGAAAACTGCTCTTGGGTTGCATCAAAGCTATTTCTAATTGTTTTAATCTCATTACTGGTTAAAAGGTGTTCTACTTTTCGGCGTTCATCGGTTAAAAACCGTTCAATCGCTTTTTCGTCCTTTTTCTTAAAAACGATCTCTTCACACTCTTCACAAAAAAAGACCTCTTTTGTTATTTCAGAGTTATTCCCTTTGTACTCAAACTCCAATCTCTTTTTTTTGAGTCGCAATTTTCCTGATTCGCAAAATGGACAGATAGCCCCTTCGTTAAACAATTCTTCGCTCTTCTCTTTTTGTTTATTCGTCATCATTTTTTTTAAAGGAGGTAATCACTAACAGTGGTTTGCTTTTGACAGTTTTGAATTTCAAATAGATTGAGATGTTTTTACTATTTGTATGGTAGACATCCTGCCATATCTTGTTGTCGTCGTACTGAGTCATCGATTTTTGAAATTCTTCGTTGGTTAAACTGTAAACGATTTCGATGATTTCCGTTTTTGAAAATCCCAATGACTGACCCGGAATCGTTGCATTGTGATAAGATGGAATGACCGATCCCTCATCAATTAACTCTCTTACCAACTTTAATGGGTAGTGCTTTGTGTTTTTTTCCATTCAATAAACATTCCCCAAAGTATCATCAAGATACTTTTTTATTATAATGGTTCCATTCTGTCAAATCAATGAAAATGATGAGAGCTCATTTCCCAATTGGCTACTTTTGATGGTTTTAAGTTGAAAAATGTCAGCAATGTCCGGTTAGGTTTTTGCAGAAAGCTGAATGATGAAACACGGATCGAACTTATAAGGATTTATTAGATTGTCTTAGTTTAGCGTAGCGAAAATAAGCCTTGTTTGAGCGAGGTAGGCGAGTTTGGCGGTTTTTCGTGAAGCAAACTTAGAAAATCTTTAAATCCTTATGCGCAGAGACGGGTTTTATCATTCTGCTTTTGTTTTGCAAAAACCTAACCGGACATTGCTGGAAAAATGTGGGTTTTGCTGATGTTTGCACACTTAAAACTTGATTTAGGGTTAGTATATCAGCCGTTGATTTCTAGTCAGAAGCTAACAGATTGATATCAAGAATGTCTACTGCCTCGTAGATAGTTAGCTGTTGTTCTCTGGGATTGCGGGACAGCCAATTAATCAGATATTGATTCATGAGAAACTGGCTATGCCTTATAATGGAGGGAAAAAGACTTTTGATCGGTGTGATTAAGTCCAGGCTGATTTCGCCGGTTTAAATTTATGGCAAGATTTGCAGTTGCTCACCCCTTCCTAAATTTACCGCTCCACAGGTGCACGTCCAAGTATTTCCAGCCGGTTCCGCAATTTCTGCAGCGACTTCCTCTGCCTCTTCAACCACCGGCAGGTCCTTTCCGCAATGCTTACAAACAATAGCCTCACTTTTCACCATCTCAGCACAGAACGGGCATTTTCTCTGACCGCCTGAAGCAACTTCTTTGCTCTCAATAGCGTCTTTATCTTCGCCCATCGCCAAGGCCACAATAATTCCGATCAAAGGGCTTAGGACTATTGACAGAAAAATGACCATTCCTGTTGGCCTACCTTTCTTTGCTGCGGTTTTACTTGCTACAACAGTCAATACGATCCAAATAATGATTATAAATAGAACTTCCATAAGATCCTTTTTTCAGTTTTTGATCTTCTAAAGGCCCAACCTTACAAAAACAAATCTCCTTTGAAAACAGTCCAATTAACTTTCTTTTTTCAACACAAACATCACCATATCAGTAAACTATCAGCCTATCCTGTATGGATAGAGCTTTCCCTCGTTTTGATTTTATGCGCTCACGTCAATATTTCAGATAAATGAAAATTATAGTATTGATCTAAATCGCTTTTTTATATAGTGTTTAGCTGATCCGTTTTTTAGCCGGAAATTTGATTACGAATTACTTTATCCTATCAGTCAATTTGGAAGAAATTATCCGTGAAAATGTAAATTATCTGACAATGTCTTCGGTAGGCAAGCTCAAGGACTGGTATCTTGATCTACATGAGGTTAAAGGCCTGTCATCCGTTCAGACCATCAAAGCAAGGTTGAAAAATATCTTGAGGATTCTTGGTGCTGATACAACGGTGAACCAGCTCAATAAAAAGCTGATTACGCAATATCGAAATACAAGAAAAGCAGAACCATCAACAAGGAGAAAGGATCAACTTGTAGCTGTCGCAACTGTGAACAAAGAAATCACCGCATTAAAAGTAATGTTGAACAAGGCGCTGGAGGATGAATTGATTGAATCTAATCCTATCGCTAAGAGCAAAATGGAAAAAGAGGATAATGTCCGGGAACGGGTATTGACCGATGAAGAGTTTGAAAGGCTGCTTAATACTTCTCCTGAACATTTGAAACCTGTTTTTATTACTGCTTTTTTTCAGCCGATGAGAAGGCGGGAAATAACCGGCTTAACCTGGGATGAAGTCGATCTAAAATCAAGACCCGGATTCATTAGACTGGCAAATAAACGGACCAAAGGCGGGAAGTCAGGTAGAGCGATAGCATTGCATCCAAGGGTCAGAGAAACACTGTCAAGGCTACCAAGTCGATTTAAGGATGGTTGTGTTTTCCTATATGAATACATGCCGGGCAAACATAGACCATTTGATGATTTCAAACACGCCTTTGATACAGCAAAGACCAAAGCGAAGATTGAAGACTTTGTTTTTCATGATTTTCGACACTGTGCAATCACAAATCTAAGAAAGGCTGGCAATGACTACAGTACGATCATGAAGGCAAGCGGACATAAAACCATGTCAATGTTCTTCAGATACAACATGGTAGATGAAGAGGACATTGCCGGGATGAAGTGGAAAGGTGAAGTAGAAAAATCATCTGAAGAAATCATCGAAAAACTAATTGCCGCTGGCCTTGATCCTGAAGAGGTCAAAAAAGCGTTTAATCAAGAGAAGGAAAAAGAAGAAGTGAATGCAGTCAATTTGGAACGATGACCACCTATATGACCACCTGGGCTATTTTGGAGAGCGAAAGCAGAAACAAAAAAAGGCCTGAACCTCTATGGATTCAAGCCTTTAATCTGGTTGCGGGAGGAGGATTTGAACCTCCGACCTTCGGGTTATGAGCCCGACGAGCTACCGAACTGCTCCACCCCGCGGTATCTGTTTCGAGTTTTTTAACTCTGTAAGTACTAAGCGTATACACCCATCCCATCCCTTGTCAAGAAGCAATTTCCATTATTTATCTTTTCAGCTCGAATTCTTTTCCACAGAGTTGTTTTTTTAATTTTTCTGAGGTTTAAGGCCAAAAATAATTGGAGTGATTCGTACTTCGTGATGCAGATATTTTCCTTTTCAGCCATTTTTCTTTATTAACAGATTAACCCGTGATGTTTAGTATTTTTTGCAATCATTCCCGATTTTCTCTTTCCACACCTATTTTATTCATGGTATTGGTTACAAAAACTAGATTCAGTCTTGAGCAACAAATAAATCTCATTATGAAACATGTAGTTGAACAGAAACGTCGCTTCGATATCCCCGTTCCAGTTTTTAGGAAAGCAGGAATACGTGAGGGAACTTTTCAACCTGTTTTGTTTGAATTTATTTGCTTTCTTTAATGAGGCATTCAAATCATTTTGCATTCAAAAGGTTAATGATATGGAAATAGCGAAAAATATCCTGTCTGTCTGTCAGCAAAAAGAGGAGTTGCTGCGCACTAAAATACATGATATCAGCAATATAATCAAAGATGACCCAAAAGCTGAGAACAAGAAGGCAATGGAGAAGTTTCTGGAAATCCTCTGTCCCAAATTGCCTGTAGAGATTTTAGAAATAGCTCAAACTGAAGAACTATATGAATTTATCAGACAACGCTATGAATTCATAGAAATGTCAATTCAAGAAAAAGTCAAGGTGTCGGTTTCGCGGTACACCATCAAACACCACGACAATCATCATTCCTCTGTCATACTTGAACTTATTCTGAAAGACCGCCCTTTTGTTGCAGACAGCCTTATTGAGCACTTACACAGCAAGAAACACCGAATTTCCCTTTTTTCCTACCCAGTAATTAATATCACGCAAACACCTGATAAGAAGATCGATAATATCGAAAAAATTTCTGACGATAGTTCTAATAACTACGTTTACTGTTGCTGCGTTATCGAAAGTTTCAATATGAACGATCAGAGCGATTTGAAAGAAGACGTCCTGTCGGTTATGCAGATGGTAAGCAATGTCACCGAAGATTACCCATCTATTATAGAAGTTGTTGAAACCTATTCCCACAAAGAGAAAAACGTGGAATCCGAATCACTGATGGAAAGTGAAAGGCGGCGTCTTTTTTCCTGGTTTAACGACGGAAATGTGATATTACTGGGCTCTGGTGAAATCAATAGGGAACACATTTCAGAATCCCTATCCTGGAACGAGATAATGAATCCGCTGGGTTACATTCGCAGAAAAAAGGAGGTCAATGATGAGAATCTACCTACAGAGATTGGCCGACTAGGCAGCTTTTTTCTCGAATCGGGTTTGATTATCAACATCATCGAACTCAACGAACTCTCGATGGTCCATCGACGTGGCCGTATTCAGTTGGTTTTCCGCCGCAAGAGAGATCAGAACGGAAACGTAAAAATCGTGTTTCTTTATATCCTTTTCACTAATAAATCACACAAGGCGGCGGCTATGGCGATTCCTCTGGCCCGTCTAAAAGTTAACGCCGTTTTGGAAAACTCTATCGATGGAGAGATACTCGAAGAAAAACATGGACATCAATATAAAATAGCCCATGACTTTTTCAATGTGATACCAAAAAGCGAACTTTTTCGACTGGACCGACCCGAACTGTCCTCCCTGCTTGAACAGTTTATGTACTTCGGTGATTTTCAGAAAACAAAAATGAGTACGTTCACGCAACCTTCTCGGCGGTATGCCCGTCTGACGTTTTGTCTGCCAAGCAATCGATTCAGCGAAGAGCTGTTCATCAAGATCGACCTATTACTCAGCAAACATCTGGCTCACGAATCCGAAATCAAGTACTGGTTCTCATTGGGCCGAAATGCCTATTCCCATCATATCTTCTGGTTTCCCCAAGATCATCCGCAGTTGGATGACATTGAACTGGATGCACTAGAAAGTGACGTTGCCAGCCTGACATTAGGCTGGGAAGAGGATTTTCAGGCAAAACTGCGGGAGCTACCGTCGGAACAGAATAAAAATCTACCAGCAAGGTATGCCAATGTTTTTGGAAGCTTCTATCAGGCCATTTTTACAGCCAAAGATGCTATCAGAGATATTCAGTTTATTGAAAGCCTGCTCAGTACTGGCAGAGAGCAGGTCGATCTCAGGAGCGACAATAACAAAGGGGAATCTGTTGTTTATTTCTACTCTAAACGGTTTTATCATCTGACCGAAATCATGCCAGATTTACAGAACCTGGCATTGATTGTTATCGATGAGAATACGTATCAATTAAAGGTTGAAGCCGAAAAGTTTTACATCTATACCTATTACGTTAAATCCTTGAATGAGTTGGAAACAAGCTTCGATAGTTTTAAATCAAAATTTTGTGAACTTCTACTGGCTGTTCTGGAAAATAGGACAGAAAATGATGTACTTAATGGTCTCCTTTTGTCAGCCGGATTAAATCAGCAGGAGATCAATCTGTTCATATTGTATCGCAATTACTATTGGCAGATCGGAGCCCCTTATCTGCCTGTTAACAATAGCTTTATCAAGAATCCGGAGGTGATTCTTGCACTGAAAGATTATTTTATCGCAAAATTCAAACCGTCTGATGGTTTAATTCCACTGACACCAGAACAATTAAAACCTCTTGAAGACAGGGCTCTCAAGGCGATCGAGCAGGTACAAACAGTTGCGGAAGACATCATTTTTAAGACCATCTTCAACCTGATCCAAGCATCTATCCGCACAAATTTCTTCGATATGGATGAGTTCTCTGATATGGCTGTAAAGATTAAAAGCGCCAACGTAGAACGGATGCCATCACCCAGACCTCTGTATGAAATCTATGTTCACGGTACACACATAGAGGGAATTCACCTCAGAGGCGCCATGATTGCCAGGGGAGGTTTACGACACTCCGACCGTCCATCTGACTTCCGCTCCGAAGTTTTGGGCCTGATGCATACCCAGATGTTAAAAAACGTCGTTATCGTACCGGAAGGTTCCAAAGGCGGTTTTATTACTAAACGTCACACGGCAGACCGCGCAGGGCAAGTCGAAGAAGTCAAGATACAGTATAAGCGATATATTAATTCTCTGTTATCCTTAACAGATAATATTGTTGATGGACAAGTCGTCCCTGCCCGAAGCATTGTCCGTTACGATGGCGATGATCCCTATCTGGTTGTCGCTGCTGATAAAGGAACTGCAGTCCTTTCGGACACTGCAAATGAAATCAGCTATAAGAGAGGGTTCTGGCTCAAAGATGCATTTGCGTCTGGTGGGAAACATGGGTATGACCACAAGGGCATGGCTATCACAGCTCGTGGAGCATGGGAAAGCGTTAAATTACATTTTTTACAGGAGAATAAGGATATTCAAACCACCCGGTTCTCCGTGATCGGAATCGGCGATATGAGTGGAGATGTCTTTGGGAACGGCATGCTGCTCAGCCGATTTATCTGTTTGAAAGGTGCTTTCAATCATATTCATATCTTTGTCGATCCGGATCCAGATCCGGAAACTTCGTTTCAGGAGCGTGAACGGCTTTTTAATACACCTGGTTCAACCTGGATGGATTACGATCTGTCTCTACTCAGCTCTGGTGGCGGAGTATTCGATCGATCTGCTAAATCCATTCCCTTGGCACCGGAAATTAAAAAAATGCTGGGAGTCTCTTCTGAATCAGTCTCAGGTGAGGAATTGATCAAGCTTCTCCTCAAAGGCAATGCCGACCTTCTCTGGAATGGGGGAATCGGAACCTATATCAAGTCCCACAATGAATCTCATAGTCAAGTGAGGGATGCGGCAAATGATGGGGTTCGCATTGATGCGAAGCAATTGCGTACGAAAGTCATCGGAGAAGGAGGAAACCTCGGCTTAACTCAGCTGGCAAGACTGGATGCAGCCATCGCCGGTGTCAAATTAAATTCAGACGCCATTGATAATTCTGGCGGCGTTGATACTTCAGATCATGAAGTCAATATGAAGATTCTGATGGATAACTTGATCGATACTGGCCAGATCCCCTCACAAGAGGCGCGCAACCAGTTGCTGGAAATATTGACGGACGATGTAGCCGAGCTGGTTTTAGATGATAATAAAGCTCAAGGTCAGATAATCAGCATGGATAACGCCCGCTCAAAAAAAGATATTAAATCAATCCAGGATGCCATCGCATTCCTGACCGAGAAAAAATACCTGGACCCACATAAAGATATTCTCTCTTCAAAAGAACAACTGGAGGAACATTTCACAAACGGCATCGGTGTTCCACGTCCAGACCTATCTGTTTTGTTGAGTTACACCAAGATGCACTTCTACAAAGAGATGATTCAATCCGATGCATTGGATGACCCACTGTTGGATGATATTTACTATAATTATTTTCCACAACAACTGAAAAACGACTATGATATCACCCAGTATGCTCATCCATTAAAAAGGGAAATCATCGGCACTGTGCTGGTGAATAAGACGATCAACCAGGCCGGGATCATGCTACTGCCGCATGTTTTCTCAATCGTAGATGCCAGGGCCGCTGATATTGTGGTCGCCTATTCAGTCTTGAACCAGATTTTTGGTCTGGACGCCCTCAGGCAGCAAGTGATGGATGAATTGCAGATTACAAGCATTAATTCAGCTTATACCCTATTGATCAATATTGAGACATTTATATCTAACGTATTGATATGGATGCTTATATTCTATAATTCAGACGATATCCGGTTCTCCATGATTCAGAATTTCGAAGATATGGTGGGTGAATACCAGGATAGATTTGAACAATCGATGGACCCGGATGAGGCGCACCGGATTCAAAATATATGTGAGAATCTCATGACTCTAGGCATATCACCAGAACTTGCCAGGGACTTGAGTCGAGGTGAGTATATGCGGAACAGCATGGAAGTGATAGACATGGTCAAAAAATGCGATATCACCTTAGAGAACTCCATTTCACTTTCACAAAGTATCGATTCTATGTTTCATTTTAAAAGATTGAACAGCCGGATTATGCATCTGGAGGTCGAATCATCCTGGGGTAAAAAACACAGAGGGTTACTGTTACGACAGCTGCATCAATTAAAACAAGCCGTTTCGTATAAAATCCTCAATGATTATAAAAACATAGAAGACTTTGAAGATAAAACACAAAACTTTATTAAAGAGAACAAAGTCGCTTTCAAGAATTACCAGATCGATTACAATAATTTACTGAGTGCCGATTCCTTCGAGATGTGTGGTGTCGCTATTCTGTTTGATACAATCAACCTCATCTTGAATTAGAATCGTATGAGCCTGTTAAGTTTAATTTTTCCCCAAGACAGCCGACATTTCTTTGGTAAGCGTTGGCTGAATGTTTTGCTCCGTAGTGTACACCTCTGCTCATCCAGCGGATATGCCGGCGGTTTTCTATTCGATGTACCCGCAGAACAGCTGCGACTACTGTACATTGTAACGGCGATAACCGGCCTGATAATGATTCTTTTCGACGTCTTGTCTAACGGGGTTTGGCTGATACAGAACAGGGGCTGGATGATTATCCTGAAAGTCTTGCTGTTAGGTCAGCTGGCACTGCTCGATCCCTTCCAAAAGTGGGGTATATTCGGTATTATTCTCCTTTCAGGAATTGTTTCACACGGTACAGCAGGATTTCGATATTATTCCATCTTTCACCGTCGCATGATCGAAAAACTATAGAAAAAGTCAGCAATGTCCGGTTGGGTTTTTGCAGAAAGCTGATTGATGAAACCTGGATCGAGCTTATAAGGATTTATAAGGATTTATTAGATTTTCTTAGTTTAGCGTTGCGAAAATAAGCCTTGTTTCAGCGAGGCTGACGAGTTTGGCGGTTTTTCGTGAGGCAAACTCAGCAAATCTTTAAATCCTTATGCGCAGGGACGGGTTTTATCATTCAGCTTTTGTTTTGCAAAAATCTAACCGGACATTGCTGAGGTAACGTCAACTATTTTTAGTCATATGATTGAACTAAGCATTCACATGGATTCTGACATCGTTGAGGTTCTTGAATGGAAATGCTGCAACATTTCAAACCTCAATCTTGAGTTAATCTTTCACAATACGGGCGATGAAATAGTCGCCGCACCGAATGCGTTCACGCTGACGAATGGTATGGAGAGAGATACATTCCACAATATTTACCCCCCCTGGCCACAGAAAATATCCCCCCGTGACTATGCATCAATATACTGCAACATGGATGAGGCCACCTGGCGAAATTACCATTCACTTATAATTACAGATGAGAGTGGGACGGAACTTAGATTTCCGATTGATCATAAGAAGTAGGTAATGCGCCAGTTCGTCAGATTGCCTCCTTTTCCACAAAAGAGTTCAGCACCAGCCAGGTTTTGACATCGATTTTCACATCCTGACGTTCGCACAATTGCGCGGCTTCAGTGGGTGTAACCATCAGTGTCGTAATATCTTCCGAACCCTCATTATTTATGCTGGATGGTTCCCCTTCGCATTCAACATATACCATAACCACCGATTCATCACTCATACCGGAGGTCGAATAAACCGGCGGACTTTGCCTTAGAAAAGTGGTCACATTCAATCCAGTTTCTTCGTACAACTCCCTTTTGGCAGCTTCCTGAATTGTCTCGTCTTCATCTACCAATCCGGCCGGAAAACCGAATTGATATCCGGCCAGTGGAACCCTGAACTCTTCAATAATAACCAATTTGTTTTTGCCGATGTGAAAGGGGACGATGACGACAGCATCCGGTTTATTAAATTCACCGCTCGCACAGCGAGGTTCTGGTTGTCTTGAGGCAATCTGCCAGGCTTTTTGCTTCTGAAATCGGTCCAGATAGGTTATTTCATACATGTTCAGGTGGTGGTAATTTGTCACCTTTTTAATTTCTTTGATTTCCAAGATTCAGTTCCTTATAAATGGGGTTAAGGGAGAGTTTAATCTATTTTTACTCAACAATGTCCGGTCAGGTTTTTGCAGAAAGCTGAATGATGAAACCTGGATCGAGCTTATAAGGGTTTATTAGGTTTTCTTAGTTTAGCGTAGCGAAAATAAGCCTTGTTTGAGCGAGGCTGGCGAGTTTGGCGGTTTTTCGTGAAGCAAACTTAGAAAATCTTTAAATCCTTATGCGCAGAGACGGGTTTTATCATTTTCAATCCCGCTGCAAGGATGGCAGCTCCTATTGCGCCATTTTCCTGCGCAGTTTGAGTGACAATCAGTTCAGTATTTAGTTTCTGTTCCAGGGCTCTGACAACCCCGATATTCTTTGCTACACCGCCGGTCATCATCACAGGTTCAACAATACCCACGCGTTTGGCCATAGCAGAAACACGAACAGCTATAGATTCATGGATTCCAGCCATGATGTTATCTCTTGGTTCCCCTTTTGTTATCAGTGAGATAACTTCAGATTCAGCAAATATTGCACACAAGCTGCTGATCTTTGAAGGTTTCTCGGACCGCAAGGCCATTTTTCCAAACTCATGCAAATCAACCTCAAGCGCTCGAGCCATGACCTCTAAAAATCTGCCGGTTCCCGCTGCACATTTATCATTCATGGAAAAGTCCTTTACCTTCCCGTTTTCATCCAGAGAAATTGCTTTGCTATCCTGCCCCCCAATATCAATAATGGTTCTGACCTGTGGGTTCATATAGTGAGCCCCGGCCCCGTGACATGTTATCTCTGTAACGGCTTTATCCGCAATTCTGACATTGTTTCTTCCGTATCCGGTCGAGACAATCCTGTCGACAGCTTCCCGTTCTATCATCGACTCTCTAAGCAATTCATTAAAGACCGTTTTACCTGCAGCCTCAGAATGATAACCGGTAAAGATTACCTTTGTGCTCTTAATTTCTCCGTCAACATACAGAGCGCTCTTTGCGGTAATCGAACCAATATCAATTCCAACTGTGATCATATCATCTCCTGATTTTCCGGACAGTGTTTCTCTGCTGGATTTTCATTTCAAATTTTAATTAAGTCGTATATCTTCTGAATTTACTAACAATTACAAATTTTTAGAGGAACTATTCTCGATTGTGAGACGCGCTGAATTGGGATTGCAAACCCAATCTGTTCCGCAATGACCGCTAGCAACGAAAATACGGCTGTTATTTTTGTACGATCCCTATGCGTATAATTCTAGGAGACAGTTGCCTTTCAGTAAACGAGAAACTCTCTGGAATCATGCGATGTTTAACAAGTTTTTAAATAAATAGGGAAATATTAAGCTAAATCTGATTCATGCAATTGTACTTTATGAGTCCCTCTGGTACGTTACGGAACAACACGATGGGCTTCTTTAGCGATTATTGCCCAAGGGCATAAACCATGATGGAAATCGAATAACGGTTGTATTTTTAATTTCCCGATTTCTGAACTAATCATCCAGGAGAAAAAATGAAGGACGTTGTAATTGTTTCCGCCTGTCGCTCCGCGATCGGCACATTTGGTGGATCACTTAAAGACATGAATGCACCTCAGATTGCAAAACCGGTTATGGAGGCTGCCATTAAAAGAGCCGGTATCGATCCAGCCATCATCGACGATGTTCGCTATGGTAGTTGTATGGAGCATGCCGATAATCTGAACGTCGCACGGGTCAGCTCTTTGATGGCTGGCGTTTCTGAATCCTCAACTGCTGTGACACTTAACCGTGTTTGTATTTCTGGAATGGAGGCTGTCATCTCAGGTATGGCCATGATTCAAGCAGGCGTCTTCGATGTCGTTCTGGCTGGGGGAGTTGAACATATGTCAGGTGCTGAATACACGGTTCCCGCTGCTCGCTGGGGGTGCCGTCTGCAGGATTCGGTTTTTGTTGATAGAATGATCCGAGGCCTGCATTGTGGATCTCATCTGACAAAAGACGCGGATCAGGGACCGGTTAATGCGGAAGAAGCGCCACTGAAACATTTTGTTGGAAAACCCTATATTATGGGGCACACGGCGGAGTTTGTAGCCCAACACTTAAACATCTCCCGCGAAGAAATGGATGAAGTTGCCCTCAGGAGTCACAATGGTGTCGAGCGTGCGACACAGGACGGTTCCTTTAAAGATGAAATTGTGCCGATTGAAGTTCCCCAGCGCAAAAGACCTCCCATTATATTTGATAAAGATGAACATTTCAGGCCCGGTCTGACCATTGAGGATCTGCAGAAACTGCCAGCCGCCTTCGTACCGAAGATTGGCAAGGTCACAGCGGGAAACTCCAGTGGTTTGAACGATGGCGCAGCAGCAATGATACTCATGACAGAGGATAAAGCCAAAGAACTGGGATTAAACCCCATCGCAAAAATTAAAGCGGTTGGTAGTGGTGGATGTCACCCCTCAATTATGGGTTTGTCTCCAGTACCTGCTGTCAAGAAACTGATGAGCAGTAGCGGACTTAAAATAGCAGATTTTGAGCTGGTTGAAGTCAATGAAGCTTTTGCAGCACAATATATTGGATGTGAAAAAGAGTTGGGATTGAATAGGGAAATTACCAATGTGAATGGATCGGGAATTGGTATAGGACACCCCGTGGGAGCGACTGGTGCAAGGTTAATGATCACTTTGATACATGCCATGCAGAAACGTGGGAACACCCTCGGCATGGCAACCCTTTGTGGTGGCGGTGGTGTCTCTATGGCCTGCGCCGTTGAATTGATGTAAAAGTTGCTTTCCTATGTAGTGCCTGGATACTGCCAGTTTAAGCGGAAACTGAAAATGGATAGAATGATGCTTATCCATTTTCGGGCGTCAGGCTTCAAATTTCATAATGACCGCTCTGTCAGCAGTTATTGCCTGAAATCTGGGGCAGACGAAGATTTGAGAAGATGTACAGCATCTTGGTACGTTAAAAACATTTAGCTCTGATTTAGCTCTGATTTAGATCTGTTAGGAGCCTGTCTTTATCCAGCCAGATCCTGTTTACAAAGTGCTGAAATCTTTCCTTAAAAGCGGGATCATTATAATAATCACCTTTCAACTCTTCCGTGATAGGTAGATGTGATACCCTCACTTTGATGTCACCCACACGACCACAAATATAATCCCAAAATCCCGCAACTTTGGGCGAATAACAAATAGTGACATCCAGGATTGAGGTTAATTGATCACCCATTGCTGCCAGAACAAATGCCACTCCTCCCGCTTTGGGTTTCAGAAGATGGGTAAATGTGGACTTTTGCCTCCTCTGCTTCTCATTTGTAAATCGGGTACCTTCCACAAAATTCATGATTGAGACAGGAGTGTCTTTAAAACGTGCACAAGACTTTTTTGTGGTTTCGATATCCTTCCCTTTGAGGTGGGGATACTTTTCCAAAAAGGATTTTGAATATCGTTTCATATAGGGGTAATCAAGAGCGTACCAGACCAGATTAAACATTGGTATCCAGGCCAACTCTTTTTTAAGGAAAAATCTAAAATAGGGTATTTGATTGTTGAGCACCGATTGCAGAATGATAATGTCGGCCCAACTCTGGTGATTGGAAAGAACCAGATACCAGTCTTTCATGCTTAGTTCTTCAGCGCCTTTCACATCGATCTGAATTTTATTCACAGATTTGAAGAGAACATCGTTCCCTGAGGCCCAGACGGTGCACATCCAGTTCAGTACGACATCCATAGGTAGTCGGATCATACGAACGGGAAGAATGATCTTGATGATCATAAATGGCATCAAAAAAATAAGCCAGAAGAACAGGTTAAAAAGTAACAGAAAAGACATGAATACACCACGCACGTGACCAGGTATCGATTTCAGCATAGCAAATTGTAGAATTGGTTTATGACCTTCTTTTTATAAAACAGTCCGGGATCAATCATGTTCCCTCGAATGAAGCCCGAATGTTAAGGATGGGGAGTCTTCTGTCTGGTTTTAAACAGATAGGAGTTACCCTCTTTCACAACATCCAGTCCGAAGAGAGAAATTGTTTCAATTAATGGGCGTCCCAGAAGAAAATCTATCAGGTTGGGATCCAGTTGGCCCTGCTCGATTATCATGGGCCGAACAGCAAGATCATATTTTATCATTTCCAGAACAATCTCTTTAGCATCGTTTTCAAGATTCCCCTTTCCTGCTTCAAGTAAAAGCCTGATTTTCTGATATGAGCATTCCTGCTGGTGATCCTCGATAAATTCCCACAAGCCATCAATCCCCGAAATAAGATCCTTGCGCACCAATCGGTCCACAGCGTACACTTTTTCAATTTCTCGGGTATCCCAGCATTTCAGGCTGCGGCACTCAAGAGGTCTACTCTCATATATGCGGCAACTATTGTCTTCCAAATCCAGAAAAACACATGCCCATGAGCTCCCTACACCCTTGATTTTGATAATATCTGATTCTGCAAAAATGATTGTATCTTTTACATTATCATAAATCGGCTCACCTTTTCTAATCGTGTAAATATCAGCGGTTTTGATACTGCCTTTCTCAATCAGTTTCTTATCTGTTAAATGAAAAGCGGGTCCACCTTTGCTACAGCATATTCCACAACGGTTGCATCTGTCCTGGACTTTAGTAGCGTTTTCAAAATGTAGAGAATGGTTCTGTAAATTGGCCTGTCTGCTCATTAGGAGGGATATTTGACGGTTTTCAAAGGTAACGATCTATCTAGGTATTCACATATTGTTATAAGTCGGCCTTTTGATAAATTCCTTTATCTACCGGAAAATATCAACCGGATTTTCACCTGTTCAGGCTTCTGAACACTTCCCTTTAATTGTATATATTTTGGATAGGAAAAGGTAGCCCCGAATATATAGTCAACAAAACAATAGCTTACAAAAGTTTTACTTTATTACTTCTTAACCTGTACACATTCACTGTGAAAATGGGATACTATTTGACAACAACAGTCCTATGCCATAAAGAAGTCATTCATTTCATTCGCAAATTCAAAGGGGAGTGAGGGAATTATACTTTTATTTGCAACTGCAGTTAGCAGATCCGAGGTCTGTCAGTATTGGCATTCAGGAAAGCTTCAATCAATAAATCCATTCGAAAAACCCACAGACTAATCCAAATTTACCTTCAAGAGTAATCATGCAAAGCGCAATTGATAGCAGTATGGAAAGCCAGTTAAAAACTAGGCCGACCTCATTTATCGTCAACTTGCTGTTTCATCTCCGCGGAATCGTCTCAATTGGTTATTTAGGAATTAACACACTTTTTTGGGTCGGATTTCTTTTTTCCGTGACTATATTTAGATTTGCAATCCCCCTGAAACCGTTTCGGTCTCTATTTGGTAAAACAGCCACACTCATTGCAGAGAGTTGGATATTTTTTAACAATCTGGGATTGATTTACACCCGTAACATTGCCATCAATGTCACCGGTATCGAAGAGTTGAGCCGAAAAGAGTGGTATCTAGTAATTTCTAATCATCAAACCTGGATCGACATTCCCATTCTGCAAAAAGTTTTTTTTAAAAAAATCCCATTTTTGAAATTTTTCCTGAAGAAAGAGCTGATCTGGGTTCCATTTCTAGGACCTGCATGGTGGGCGCTGGATTTTCCTTTTATGAAACGGTATTCCCGAGGGGTTCTAAAAAAGAAACCCCATCTGAAAGGAAAAGATATGGAAATTACGCGCAAGGCTTGTAAAAAGTTCAAGGATATACCCGTTTCCATCATGAATTTTACAGAAGGCACTCGATTCACTGAATCAAAACATGAACGCCAGAAATCTCCCTTTCAAAACCTGTTAAAACCAAAAGCAGGTGGAATCGGATTTGTATTGTCAGCCATGGGGAATCAACTTCATTATATCCTTGATGTGACAATCTCATATCCTCAAGGAAAACAGAGTTTTTGGGCCTTTCTCTGCGGTAGGGTGAATGAGGTGAATGTTCATGTCGATAAAATACCAATATCTAACGATCTTTTAGGGGACTATGCACAGGACAAGGCTTTTAGAATCGGCTTTCAGCAACGCTTGAATGATATCTGGAAGAAAAAAGATACTCTGCTCAATCAGCTATAAAAAGGCCAACCTTCCCATCTCTCGTATTGTTTATACGACATGTGACTGGTCAACATGCCAGTCCGCCATTCAGAAAATCCACATGCCAGTCATCTACCTAAAGTTACTCCCTGATATACAAGGTAGTTCTCATTGTAAATGAGTAGCTCACCGGGCATATCTTGAATAAATACACAAAACAGATCATCTCATAAATTTGTTGAGGGAATCGCACGGATTTCCAATTCTATCGCTGATGGGAAACAAATTGTTGCCAAAAGGATTTTGAAAGTGCATGGTTGATTGAAACGCTGGCAATATGTTACGTAAATCGTAAATATCCTGCTAATGACGTAAATTCTGCATTTAGAGACAACCTCCACTCCGTCTTTTCGGTTTTGTTCTTTGGCAAAAATACAGCTTTATATACTGTTTTTACAAACTATATCCAGGGATTAATCTGTTCAAGACTGATGTTGTCT